>Ga0222718_10002924_pt1 | contig 14924 bp, 26 predicted proteins | sample C33_27DmetaG_FD_165045 | JGI IMG/M metagenome (GOLD analysis project Ga0222718, IMG submission 165045) | Estuarine water microbial communities from San Francisco Bay, California, United States - C33_27D | ecosystem: Environmental > Aquatic > Marine > Unclassified | place: USA: California... | reverse complement strand
TCTTTCTGGACAGTATTAGAGTTTTCAACAACAAATACTAAATTGTCTCCTGTATTAGATACACAAAGAATGAGTGCATTTACAATTACAAATAGATTAAATAATCCTACAGTAAGTAATACTCCTAGTTATGTTTCAGATACAGCAAATACAGGTACTTCATCATCAGCAGTTTATTTAACTAAATCAATTAATTTAGAAAATGCTTCAACTGCACTTGATGTAAGACTAACTCAAAATGTAAGATCAAGTTCAAATGTAAAAGTTTATTACAGAGTGACATCTGCTGAAGAAGTTAGAAATATAGAAGATTTAAATTGGACACCATTTAATAGTGATGGTAGTGAAGATACAACAGTCACTCCTGCTGAAGACGATACTACATTTAAAGAATACAAATATTCAGCAAGTGATATACACGACTTTACAAGTTTCCAAATTAAAATAGTAATGACAGGTTCAGTATCATCTTATCCACCAATTATTAGAGATATGAGAGCATTAGCGTTGGCGGTATAAGATGGGAAGATTGAAAGTTCAAGGATATGAAAGTTTAGTGAGAGATACAAAATCAAATGGTATTGTAAACACAAATACAACTGAATATTCAATCTATATGGCAAGAGTGAGAGCGAGAGAAAAACAAGGTGATGAAATAAGAAATGCAGTTAAGGAAATAAATACTTTAAAGGCAGAATTAAGAGAAATCAAAGACTTATTAAAGGGAGTAGTAAACAAGTAAAATGGCCATAAGATCAGTCGCAACTACAGATACTTTAGAAACGTTTAGAACAACGTTTAACAGTCTTGGTACAGACGTAGGCGATTTGGACAATCTAAATACTACAAATAAAAGTAATTTAGTTGTCGCTGTAAATGAAACATTAACGAAAACTAGTTCATTTACTATAAGAGATGCTAGTTCTACAGTACAAGAAATTGTAACTGGGGATACTTTAAATGTAGTAGGAGATAGTAATATTGGAGCTGTTGTAAGTGCTACAGACACTTTAACAATATCTTTAAGTTCTACAGTTACAGGATTGACTAGTTTAGATGCTACAACACTTACCGAAGGTGGTGTTCAAGTGGCAACAAAACCTTTTGCAATTGCTCAAGCCATAGCACTAGGTTAAAAATATAAGCTTGAATAACAAATGTTTATAAATATACTATATTAATATACTATATTGATGATAAACCTTATAAATATTTCTAAATTCAATGGTAAATGTTTATAAATATTTTTAAAATGAGTAGTAAATGAATATAAATATATTATAATTAATTAATTTTAAAAGGAAAATAATGGCTAACGATTTTAAAAGATTCTCAATTTCAGATGTAAATACATCAGACGGTGCTTCTGCTTCAGCAGTATATACTGTTCCGGCAGGTGCTGGTTCAACTGCTTTAGAATCAATAATTATAGGTATAAATTTAGCAAATACTTCAACAAGTTCTGTAACTGCACAAGTATTTTTAGATCACAATAGTGGATCTAATGATAGTTATATTGTAAAAGATGTAATTGTTCCAGCTGGCACATCAATAGAAATTATGAGAGGTAATAAAATCGTAGTTGAAAATGATGGTACTACTGGTGATGTTATAAGAGTTTCTTGTGGTACTGCAACATCTTTAGATGCAATAGTATCAGTTTTAGAGGATGTGTAATTAGGAGTAAAATATGAATAATAATCGTATAGGAACAAATCCAACTAATCTAATAACACCCGGAACATTTTTTTCTAATTACAAAACTATAACAAACAGCGTAACTTTTGAAACGTCAAATGAAAATGGTATATTAATTGGTCCCATAGAAATAAGTGGAGCTAGTACAATAGTTACTATATCAGGCGACGGAGTCTTTACAATTTTATAAATAAAAAGGAAGAATTATGGCAAGCACTTTAAAAGTAGATCAAATAGAAGGACAAAGTGGCACTACGCTTACGATTCCTTCTGGTCAAACGTTAGATATTAGTAATGCTACAGTAAGTACACCATCAAGTATAGTTACTTTAACAGGATCACAAACTCTAACAAATAAAACATTAACTACACCGGTAATTAGTTCAATATCAAATACTGGTACTTTAACTTTACCTACATCAACTGATACATTAGTTGGTCTAGCTACTAGTGATACTTTAACTAACAAAACTTTAACTTCACCAACTATTAATGACCCAATTATTAATACTATTGATGACAGTAATGGTAATGAAGAAATTATATTTACAACAACAGCATCAGCAGTAAATGAATTTACTATAACAAACGCAGCAACAGGAAATGCTGTATCTTTAGCGTCAACAGGTGGTGACACAAACATTGATTTAAATATAACTCCAAAAGGAATTGGAAGAGTTACTTTAAATGGTGGAGCTAAAATTCAACAAACAGCTGAAAAAGTTACAACTGAAGCAACAGCAGCTACAGGAACAGTAAACTATGATGTTCTTACACAAGCTGTTTGGAATTTTACAACAGACGCTTCAGCAAACTGGACATTAAATGTAAGAGGAGATGGTTCAAATACTTTAAACAGTATTATGGATGCCGGTGAATCAATTACGATAGCACATATTGTTTCTCAAGGTGCAACAGCTTATTACAATTCAGCTTTTCAAATTGATGGTTCAAGTGTAACTCCAGAATGGCAAGGTGGAGCAGCACCATCAGCTGGTAATGCTAGTTCATTAGATACATATTCTTATACAATAATTAAAACAGCAGATGCTACATTTACAGTTTTAGCATCTCAAACACAATTTGCTTAATAGATAGGGAGATTATATTATGCCTTTAGTAGGTAGTTTTGGTTCATTATCAGGAAGAGGTTTTGGTTTCACAGCAGGTGGAGGCGGACCTTATGACGTTGACTATGTTGTCGTAGCAGGTGGTGGTAATTCAAGTACATCATCTTATGCTTTTGGAACAAACCCAGGAGCAGGAGCTGGAGGTTATAGAGTATCTTTTAACACGGCTTCTTATGACGAGCCTAGTGTAGATACAGTTACAGTTGATCCAGGATCAAGTTATACAATTACAGTAGGTAACGCTTCATCTAATTCATCTTTTGATTCATTTATTACATCAGCAGGTGGTGGCGATTCATTCAACGGTCACTCATCACAAGCAGGACAAGCTGGTGGGTCAGGAGGCGGAGGCGCTTGGGGTCCAGGTGGACAAGGATCAGGTGGATCTGGTAACACTCCTTCAACAACTCCTTCTCAAGGAAGTAATGGTGGACCGGCAGCAGCACCTAATAGATCAGGTGGCGGCGGTGGTGCTTCTCAAAATGGAATGACACCTAATGCTGGCCAAGGAAGACAATCTTCTATCACAGGTTCAACAATTTGGAGATCAGGTGGAGGCGGAGCAGGTCAAGGACAACCTGCTGGCGGAACTCCAGGTCAAGGTGGGGGCGGATCAGGTTCTCAACCAGGACAAGCAAATACAGGTGGTGGCGCTGGAGGTGGTAATAACGGAGGTCCTTCTGCAACAGGAGGTTCAGGAGTTGTTATTTTAAGACACTCAAAAGGTCCTGGCGATGCTACCGGCGGTACAATATCAACAAGCGGCGGTGATACAATTCACACATTTAACAGTTCGGGGACTTTTACAGCATAATGGCAAACTTTGCAAAGTTAGACGAAAATAACATTGTTTTACAGGTAATAGCTGTAGATAATAATGATGCTCCTACAGAAGCTCAAGGTATTACTTTTTTAACTAATTTATTTGGTTATACAAATTGGAAACAAACTTCTTATAATACAAGAGGTGGTGTTTATTATCAACCAAACTCAAATACTCCAGCAGACGATCAATCAAAAGTTTTTAGAGCTAATCATGCTAGAGTGGGTTGGGTATATGATGATGTAAATGATATTTTTAGAGATTATAAACCAGCAGGTTGTGATAGTTGGACTTTAAACACTACAAGTGGAGAATGGGAATCTCCAGTTGCTAGACCTACAATTGAGCAAATGACAGACGGTGAAAATGAATATAGAGCCGTTTGGAATAATGCTAACAACAGATGGCAAGCAACAAATGATGACAAAAATCATTATTGGGATCCTAATACATCTACTTGGGTTTCTATGTAATATTACTTAATTAAAGCTATATAAATATAGGTAAATAAACCTATAGTCTGAATTGAACTGAAAGAGTATATCAATGATATTATATGAAAACACCGAAACCATACTACATAAAACCATATTTCAAACTGGTTTTGTAGAACACTATACCAAAATAGACAATCAAAAAATAAAAAAATCTTTATTAAAAGACGCTAAAGACAAAAAAGATAATTTAGCTGTATTCAATGATTTACAGTTAACCAGACAAAAAGACATAATTTGGATTTTAGATTATATTAGAGATTATCACCAGACTGGCGGTAAAAATCAATATAATAGAAACAAAACTTTAGCAGCTAAAAATATTTTTCTAAATGTAGAATACGAAAAAGAATCATCTCCTTTAAGACATCATTTTAATTACCAAGATATAGAAAAATCACCAAAAATGACAGTTATGTATTTTGTCACTGGTGGAGGAGAATTATATATCAATCACAAAACATTAGACGTTAAAGAAGAATGGTCTTATATCCCTATAAAAGAAAAAATGTATGTTGTTTTTAATGCTGAAATACCATATTTAAGATCACCAAATCCTAACAAAGAACCAAGAATAACATTAACTTGGCCTTGTCTATATCTCTAATGAATTTAGAAACTATGTATTGGTGGTTTGATAAGGGTTTAAGTGAAACCTTTTGTGACAAAGTAATAGAATTAGGTGATTCTAAAAATAAACAACAAGGCACATTACAAGGAGATAAACTAAATTTACAAACTAGAAAATCGGAAGTTGTATGGTTAAATGAACAATGGATATATGATGAAATTTATAGGTTTGTGAATATAGCTAATGAAAATGCAAAATGGAATTTTGATATTGATTGGTGCGAATCAGCTCAATATACAGTATATGGAAAAAATCAATATTATGGTTGGCATATGGATCAATTTAGTAAACCATATGAAAAAGATGACCAAAATCATAACGGAAAAATAAGAAAAATATCAATGAGTTTACAATTATCAAATGGTGATGAATATGAAGGTGGTGAATTAGAATTTTGTAGTGATAATACACCTGGCAAAGATAGAGAATTTACTAATTGTAAAGATGCAAAAAACAAAGGCACTTTAATATTTTTTCCAAGTTTTTTATATCATAGAATAAAACCTGTAACTAAAGGTGTGAGAAAATCTTTAGTTGTTTGGTTTATAGGAAGGCCATATAGATGAACGATACAACAGTTGTTATACATAAAGACGCTTATGAAATATTATATGAAGAAGCTGCTAAAGAATCAGCTGAATATATAAAAAAATATTTAAAAGAAGTGGTAATTACAGATGTTGGTTGGTGGAGTATAGCTCCTTCAAAAATTGAAGTTAAAGGTTTATGTTTAGAATTTGGAGTTTACGAGGGCAACTCTATCAATCATATGGCTGCTTGTAGGCCTGATTTAACTTGGTATGGTTTTGACAGTTTTGAAGGATTACAAGAAGATTGGAAAGGTGGTATTATGGCTAAGGGTGCTTTTAGTCTAGGAGGTAAATTGCCAGATGTGAAAGAAAATGTTAAATTAATAAAAGGTTGGTTTAAAGATACTTTGCCTAATTTTTTATTATCACACAATCAACCTATTTCATTGATGCATATTGATTGTGATACATACGAATCGACTAAAGAGATTTTAAATATAATTGGTAAGGATAGGTTAGTTAGTGGCACTAGAATATTATTTGATGAATATTTAAGTTATATTGGATGGAAAGAGGGAGAATTTAAAGCGTGGCAGGAGTTTGTGACTAAATACAATATAGATTATAAGTATGAAGTGTTTGGTAGAAGACAAGCATTATTAAAAATATTATGATATTAGATAAAGAAATACGTTCAAAAATATTACAAGATTACCTGTTTATTTCAGGTAAAGTTAAAATTAATCAATCATATTTTATAGAAAAGATTGAGCAATCTATTAAAACATCTGGTATGGAATTTACAACAAATGTAAAAGGTTATATGACGCCTTGGGATTACTTTGTAGGTGATGATAAATTTTTAGAAGTATTGTTACCGGTGTTTGACAAGTTAGATGAATACAAATTATTAAAATATGAGTTAAAGGAAGCTTGGGGTTTAAAAGAAGGTTGGGCTCATTTTACTACGATACATAATCATTTACCTTGTTACTTATCAGGTGTTCTTTATTTGAACGATCATCCACAAAAATTAGATTTCCCTGATATAAATGAGAGTATAATACCTGAAGAAGGCCGATTTGTTATGTTTTCTAGTTTTTTAAATCATAAAGCAAAAAGAAATGTAATAGAAAAAGCCAAATACGCTATTGCTTTTAATTGTCACAATATGGATTTAGTATGACAGATTTTCAAATAGAAAAAAACGATTATCAAGGTAAAGGTTATGTCATTTATAGACAATTAATAAATGAAGCTTTTGCTGATGTCTTTACGTGTTATTTAGGATTGAAACGTAAAGTAAGAGAAGAATTAATAAAAGATAAAGTTATATCTGAAACAAATAATACTTTGTTTGGTTTTATAGGAGATGATTTAGTTGAAAATTGTTACTCATTATATGGTGATGTATTATTTGATACCGTAATGATAAAATTACAATCTACCGTAGAGGATTTTCATAAACAAAAACTTTATCCTACCTATTCTTATGCTAGAATGTATGACAAGAATCACAAAATGGAAAAACATACTGATAGAGATGAGTGTGAGGTGTCAGTTACTATGAATTTAGGTGGTGATTTATGGCCTATTTTTATAAAAGATTTTAAAGGAGAAGAAAGAAAAGTGGAATTAAATCCAGGTGATGCTTTAATTTATCAAGGATCAAAATGTGAACATTGGAGAGAACCTTTTGAAGGAAAACATTGTTTTCAATTATTTCTACACTATGTAACTGATAAGTATAAACATTTATTGTTTGATGAAAGGCCTTTTTTAGGCATTCCATATTCAATAGGAAAGAAAGAAGATAATGAATCATAATATATTTCCAGTTTTTTCAACACCTATATTCGTTACCAAATTAGTTTTTGAGGGTACTACTTTGGGTGATACTATTGATGAATTAAATAAAGAAGAACAAATAAAAATTAATTTAGAAAAAAATGTAGGTTTTACTTCAAAAAATAAATATATTTTAGATAATTTAAAATATTCATCTTTAAAAAAATCAATAATGGATGTTTTGTCTTTTTATAACAAAACTCATTTAAAATACAAAACCAATTTTAAAATGACTACTTCTTGGATTTCTAAAACCACACCTAATACATCATCATCATTACATACACACGCTAACTCCTTTTTAAGTGGAGTTTTATATTTAAATGTACCTGAAAATTCAGGAGACATAATGTTTGAAAATATGAACTCACATAATATTCAAATTGAAACTGAAGAAGATACACTTTATAATGCTAATAAATTTTATTTTAAACCGGAATCGGGTATAATAATATTTTTTCCTAGTAATTTACATCATAAAGTTTTAACAAACAACTCGAACTTGGAAAGACTATCTGTAGCTTTTAATTTTATGCCTATAGGAAAGGTGGGGTCTGAAGATAGTACATTTGAATACTAATGTTAACATTTAAATGCTATTTACCTGAAGTAATAGAAGAAACTCCTATAACAAAAATATCAAAGAAAGAGTTTAAGTGGGTCAATAAGGCTTATGATTATTATAAAAAAAATCCATCACAATTAAAAACAACTAAATGTCCAGGTATTTTTAGCATACTTGAAACTGGTTGGATACAAAAAGCCTATCAGGATATATCAATAACAACAAATGGTGATGGTATTTCTTTTTCGGCAACCGTTCCTTATAATCAAAAAAAAGGTTTACACGGTGATTTATTAAATGATTATGTTTCATATCATTCAGCTGAACAGTTAGATACTTTTAAGCCTGTGTCAAAACACACATTAAAAACACTAATTAAAATACAAAGCCCTTGGAAAGTTGTGGTGCCAAAAGACTATTATTTACTAATAACTTCGGTACCTTATAATGATGAAAACTTGTTTAGTGTGGCACCAGGATTATTACAAGGTGAAAACTTTTTAAATGTTCAAATGTTTTGGCACAAATTAAATGGTGAACATATAATAAAAAAAGGCACACCCTTAGCTTACTATTTACTTATTGAAAAAAGAAAATTTGATTATAAATTGGAACAATGTCATTAATTAATATTATAGAAAAATTTAAAACTAAAAAACCTTTTATTGAAAAAATAGAAAATATTAATGAGATTTTTGATTTAAAAGATTTTGAAAATTATATTAATACAAATACTTTTGTGCTCGATAAAAACTTTCATATAAAATATCAAAAAAACGAATATTATTGGGATAAAAATCATTGGGATGTTTTTGATAAAATAATACCATCAAAAGCATTAGATGTTATGTTAGATGAAGAAACTTGTGTAATTACTAACGCTAAGAAGTTAAATAAAAATGTACAAAATATAATTGGATATATAGAGGGTATAATAAAATTGGAAACCGACTGTCATTTATTTTATTGTTCGGATAAAGTTGAAGATAAAGGTTTAGGAAGACACCACGATAAAAATGATAACTTTATTATGCAGATATATGGATCAACTGATTTAACAATATGGGGAAATGAATTGATAGAAAAAACATTAAATCCTGGTGATGTTTTTTATATTCCTAGGTTAACAGATCATTGTTTAAAGTCAAAAACAAAAAGACTATCTTTAAGTTTTCCTATGGCTTACGAAAAAAAAATCAGCAGAAAAGATTATTGGGTTAAATTATGATAAAAGATATTTATAGAATACCTATAATGGAAGGACATTATGAAAATGATGAGTTGAAAAATCATTTTCTAAATATTTTAAATAACTATAAAACTGAAAACAAATCTGTAAATATGTCAAATTGTGGTGGTTTTCAAACGCCTTCAATAAATGGACTTACATACAATTTAGCCTTTAAAGAACCCGTAAATTCTTTTTTATCATCATTTAAAAGAAGAACAGATTTTGAATGGTCGATAGGTGGTTTGTGGATTAATCAAAATTTTAAAAACGATTTTAATAGACCACACTCACATTTTGCAAACTATAATCATTATTCAGGTATTTGGTATTTAAAAGCTCCACGTAGATCAGGCAATCTTGTGTTTTTTACTAGACCTGATAATAGCGATTGTACTCATACGTGGGACTTTATTGATGATATTTCTGCTGAAACAAATTATGTAGTTGTGCCAAAAGAATATGATATATATTTGTGGCCTTCACACTTAACACATATGGTAGAACCAAATGAAAGCAATGAAGATAGAATAAGTGTAGCATTTAATATAGGTTTAAAAAAATTATGAAAAATATAACAATAGTAGGTGGAGGCTCAGCTGGATTTATGGTAGCTGCCACACTTTTAAAACAATTACCAAACTCTAATATAACTTTAATAGAATCTCCTAATGTGCCTACTGTGGGTGTAGGTGAAAGCACGATAACAGGTGTAAAACTTTGGACAAAACTATTAGAAATAAATGATAAAGATTTTTTAAAGGCGACAGACGGTATTTACAAATTAAGCATAAAGTTTACAGATTTTTATAAAAAAGGAGAGAGTTTTCATTACCCTTTTGGACAACCTGTACTACAAAACAATAAAGCGTTATTAAATGATTGGTGGTTTAAAAAAATTCTAAATCCGAAAACACCCAATTCGGACTATGCTGAAAGTTATTATCCTGTTATGGCTATGATTAATAATAACACTTTAGAAAAAGAATCAGGATTGCCTTTTAACTTTGATTTTGATACTGCTTATCATTTTGATGCTACTAAATTCGCTCATTGGTTAAAAAATGAATATTGTATACCAAAGGGTTTAAATTATATACAGGAAAATATTGAGAATTATCAAGTTGATGAAAATGGTATAAAAAGTTTAAACAATAAACATAAAGCTGATTTGTTTATAGACTGTACAGGATTTAAAGCATTATTACTAGGTGAGGCATTAGGCGTACCTTTTGAATCTTATAGTGATTTATTACCTAACGATTCTGCTATAGCCACCAAGTTAGAATATAAAAATAAAGATAAACAAATGGTGCCATATACAAATTGTACGGCAATTGAAAACGGCTGGGTGTGGAATATTCCCTTATGGTCAAGGATAGGAACAGGTTATGTTTACTCTAGTAAATACATCAATGAAGAAGAAGCTCTAAAACAATTTGAAAATCATTTAGGACAAGAAATTAAAGACTACAAGAAGATTCAAATAAAAACAGGTATTCATCAAAAACTTTGGGTGAAAAATGTTTGTGCTATAGGATTATCTGCTGGATTTATTGAACCTTTAGAAAGTAATGGTTTACACACAGTTATAAAATTTTTATTAAATTTTTTAAGAAATATACAAAGAGGTGATGTTTCTCAATGGGATAAAGATAATTACACATATCAATGTAAACATGAATTTAAAGGCTTTGCCGAGTTTGTAGCAATGCATTATGCTTTATCACACAGAAAAGATACAAAATATTGGAGAGATTTAAATAACAAATCTTGGACTAAATCAGCTGAAACTTTAGTTAGTGCTAATTATTCTGGTTTATTCAGAGCAATGGAAAGAAGACATATGGATTTTCATTTTCCACACGAAGGTGGAATGCATTGTATAACTGCCGGTATGAATTGGTCACCAACTGATTATCCCGCTTTGTCTTTTTATAATCAGGAAGATAAAAATGACATGAATTTAAATTGGAAAGAATTAATAAACAATTTAGAAGTTAGAAAAAAGATGTGGGATGAAGCAGCTAAAAAGTTAAAATCTTATAGCCAGTTTATGAAAGATGAAATATATGATAGCTGAAAATCCAGAATTTGATCTATACCCTCTTTTTTCTAGTCCTATTTTAAAGGTAAAAGAAAAATTTAACATGACTGAAAATATGAAAAGTTATATCTCTAACTTAAATATGTTAGAAAACAATGATAATATTATTTCGGAGAACAAAGATATTTTAAACACAGATAATAATTTTAAAGATTTAAACGATTATATTACACGTTGGTTAAATTTTTACGTGTTTGATGTTCTTAAATGTAAAGATGTTTCATTTTATATAACTCAATCTTGGTTTAGTATTACACGTAAGAATCAAAATCACCATGACCATGCACATCCTAATAGTATTGTTAGTGGAGTTTTTCATTTAAATGATAATTTATCAAGTATTGAATTTTTTAGAATGGGCGAGCTGTTTGATATGAGATTAAATCACCAAAATTATAATATTTACAACTCAACCTCTTGGGCTTTTCCAACAGAAAAAAACACTTTATTTTTGTTTCCATCAAAATTAAACCATAGAGTATTAAAAAATATAGATAATGAAGAAAGAATAAGTTTATCATTCAATACTTTTGTTAAAGGAACTGTGGGAACTAAGGAAACATCAGATTTATTATGTTTGAAATAATTAAATTAGATTTAAAAGTTATAGAAGATATAGAGAAAATATTATCAACCAATAAATTTATGGACTATTCAAAAGATACTTGTACAGTTAAAGGTTTTCAAACAGATAATATCATAAACATTTTCTCTACAAATCTTTTAAAACAAATGTTACCTTATCTGGACTTTAGTGAAAGGGTATTCCACATTCATTATATAAATTATTATAATGAAGGATATCAAAAAAAACACAATCATGCTGAAACAGAAAAGTTTTCTTTTATATTGTACCTAAATGACGCTGATGGTGACACAGTTTTTGAAGATCCTATTAAAAAAAATATCAAGCCTCAAAAAGGAATTTTAATATTATTTGATTCAAGTATATGGCATTATGGTAAAATGACATCTAACAACAAGAGAGTTTTAGTGGGAGCAATAGATAAATGTTTTTAATTGAAGATCATAATTTTTTAGAAGAAAAACACAAAAAACATATAGATGAAATTGTATTAAGTGATAAGTTTCCTTGGTACAATATAAGTAATTCAATAACAAAAGATTATAAACATTTTACATCTGTTAAACCATTTTTGAGTCATTGTATTTTAGAACGAAAAGAAACAAGAAAAGATAATTCCTATAAATCAAATCAAAGTAAATTTAGTTTAAGTGTGTTAGATACTTTTTGTAATAAACATAAAATTAAAGTTAATGAAATATTTAGAATGTCTATGAATTTAACTTATAACAATGGCTTTGAAAAAAGTGATACACATGAAGACCACGAATTTGAACATAAACAGTTGTTGGTTTATTTAAATGATTGTGATAAAAACCTTAGCACAGTTATAGAAGACAATGGAAAGGAAACTAAAATAGAACCTATAAAATTTAAAGGGGTGTGTTTTGAGTCAAAGCCTCACTATCACTTTTTCCCTAAAAAAAATATTAGAGTTGTTTTAGTTATTACATTTGATGGAAACATTTATTAGAACATATAAAATATCTGATGTATCTTTATGTGATAGGTTAATAGACTATCATAAAAATAATACTGAATATAGAGAACCAGGTATTGTTTACATGGAAGATAAAGGGGTTGTTAATAAAGACATTAAAGATTCTATGGATGTTAAATTTTTTAATGGTAGTCAAAATCCAGCTATTAGAGAATTTTTTACAGAAATGACCACACACGTTTATAAGTATGTTAAAGAGTTTCAACTAGACTGTAATTTAATTACTGAAGATCCAGGTCTTATTCAATGGTATCCTGTAGGTGGTGGTTTTAAAAAATGGCACTTTGAAAGATGTGGTTATCAAAGTCGTAAACGACAAATTGTTTATATGCTTTACTTAAATGATATTGAAGATGGTGGTACGGAGTGGCATTTTCAAAAAGCACGTTTGCCTGCTGAAAAAGGAACTTTAGTTTTGTGGCCTTCAGATTATACTCATGTTCATAAAGGTGTAGTATCAAATACAAAAGAAAAATATATTATAACAGGATGGTTAGAACATTGTCTATGAAATTAATACCAAATTTTTTAAAAGAAGAAACTTATAACGAATTAAATAACATCTTAATGAGTAACAAGTTTCCATGGTTTTATTCTGATATATCTGGTGGTCCTGGTGATTATTCAAATTTTTTCTTTCAACATTGGTTTTATGTAAATGATAGACAAAATAGTGAATGGTTTAATAAAATAGTTATGCCAATATTAGGAACTTTAAATTTTAAAAATTTAATTAGGGTAAAAGCTAATTGTTATAGTCAAAGAGATAAAGAAATAATTACAAAATTTCACATTGACGACACAAATCCACACACAGTAGCTTTGTATTCTCTAAATACAAATAATGGTTATACTTTGTTTGAAAACGGCGAAAAGATACATTCTGTAGCTAATCAAATGATATTGTTTGACGGTAGTTTAAAACATGCAAGTGTATCTCAAACAGATACAGCTACAAGGGTAAATGTTAATTTTAATTTAATTTTATGAGTTTTGTAGAAAAATTAAAAGAGGTCAAGTATCCTTCAAATACGCAAAGACAAAAGGAATTGTGGGATGTTGAAGGTATTTTACACAATCAACCTTTTAAGTTTGATTTAAGACCTTTAAAAAATAACGCTAAAAATGGGTCGTTTAAAACTAAAGCTGATAAAATGGTTTTTGATATAAATGATGAATATATAGTGGTAGATGTTGAAGAATTACACCAACATTTGAACAGTAAACAAACAAAAATAGTTTATTTAAATGATTTAATTTTAGATTTAGATTGGAATATTATAATAACTAAAAATTAAATTATTTAAAAAGATGATAAAAAACAACATAAATATAGTTAAGGAGTGAATATGACTGAAAAAATTGAAGAAAAAACATTTACAATTGATGGTAAAGATTACAAAGAGTCTGAATTATCAACAAGATGTCGTAATATAATTTTTAGTAGATCGGAAATACAACAATCCAAAGTAAGACACGAAATGGAAATTGAAAAAATTGATGTTTTGACTAATTATTATAATATGGAAATTAAAAAAGAGTTAGATAAAATTAAACAATAATGGCTGCTGTTGCTAATTTAAGAATAGACCAAGGGACTACATTTACGTCAGACGTAACGGTGACTGATAATTCAGGTACCGTCTTTAATCTTACAGGATATACAGCCCAAGCTAAGATGGCATTGGGTTATTCATCTACAAGAACAAGGGTTGCAATTACAACAGCGATTAGTGACCCAGCAACCGGTGTTGTGACTTTATCACTAACGGCAGATCAAACTAGTGATTTAGAAGCCCCTGCTAGATATGTCTATGATGTTGAAATAACAAGAACATCTGATAGCACAATTACAAGAGTTATTGAAGGTATTATTACAGTACATCCACAAGTAACTACTTAAATTATCTAATTTTTTGAGTATATTTTTGTTATAAATATATTATAAAGAGAGATAAACTAATGGTCAAAGCTGTTATTAACAATAGGGGTGGAACTACCGCTAAAATAAATACTTCAACGTCTTCAGGACCTCAACAAGTATCTGTTCAAGTCCCTAGTAGCAGTTCATCAAATTCATTAAGATCATTAACAGACGTAAACGCTAGCTCTCTTTCTGACGGTGCTTTAATTCAATATGATGCTTCATCTGATAAGTTTACAACAAGAAACGAATTAGAAACAACCACAGGAACGTTAAGGTTCAACGGTGGTCAGTTTTAGGAGAATTAAATGGCAACAGTAATACAGATAAAACGATCCTCTGGAACAGCCAAACCGTCGG
>Ga0222718_10002922_pt1 | contig 14930 bp, 16 predicted proteins | sample C33_27DmetaG_FD_165045 | JGI IMG/M metagenome (GOLD analysis project Ga0222718, IMG submission 165045) | Estuarine water microbial communities from San Francisco Bay, California, United States - C33_27D | ecosystem: Environmental > Aquatic > Marine > Unclassified | place: USA: California... | reverse complement strand
AGAGCTATTGCATTATCAACAGTTGTCATGGTATTATTTTCAATTGCACCATTTTTCATCACAACTGAAAATGGTGAAAATATGGTAGGTGATGTTTATTTGTGGACTGCAATTGCATCAGGAATACTAATGTTAGGATTATCAGTTTGGGTTACAGTAAAACCAATGGAAACAGCTGCATGGACATTGTTTAAGTTTTCAAGTCCATATTTAGCTGTATTATTTATTGCATTAATGGTAGACTCTGCATTATAAGATACTGTCATTATTGTCTAAGCTATTGAGTTCCTTTGTAATTTTATAATGATCTTTAACCAAATTTTCAACTTCAGTTTTTAATTCTGGAGAATTCCATTCAGATTTGATTAAAGAGGATAATTTGGCAACAATATTCCATTGTAATGTATTTTGTTCATCTATTAATTTTAGAAATTCTTTTCCTTTTTCATCATCATTCATAATTTTTCAATGAATTACAGCGATAAAAAAGTTAGTAAGGTAATTACATTATTTCAAAGTTTTATTAAGAAATACTATTAATTTTTGATATTGCAGTGTAGTATTTCAGAATGTAAAGAAAAAGCCATACAAACTGTTAAAATTAGTTTTAAAGAGAATAGAAATTTGTGTAAAAAACATTTGAAAATATTTGCCAATAAGGATGAAAAATACATTCCAACTTTTTCAAAAGCCTCAGATTTCTAATTTTATTTGTATAATGAAATTTAATTATGACTGAGTTTTTTGTAATATTATGACTAAAGCAATAGTATTAGGCGGTTCTCGTGGTATTGGAAAAGCAATTTCAGATTCGTTAAAAACAATGAATATTGAGGTCTTTGCTACTTCTCAAAAAGATATCGATACATCAAATCTGGATAGTGTAAAAGAATTTTTGAAAATAAATAATGAAACAGACATTTTAATTCTTAATACAGGAGGTCCAAAACCAAAACCATTTTCAACCGTTACTGAAGAAGATTGGAGTAAGTATCACAATCAATTATTTCTAGGATTCGTTACCATATTACAAAATATCAAAGTAAATGAAGGAGGGTACATATTTTTGATTAGTTCAAATGTCATAAAGGAACCAAATCCAAAATTAATTATTTCATCAGCCTATAGAGCAGCATTTTCAGAAGTTTTCAAAGTTTTGAGTAAAGAGTATGCTCAAAATAATATTAGTTGTATCAATATTGCACCAGGACCAATTAACACAGATAGAACCCAAGAACTTATTGAAAATGTAGAGGAATTTGAAAAAACATTACCAATGAAAAGACTTGGAAAACCTGAAGAGATTGGAAATTTTGTAAAAGGAATAATTGAAAATAACATCAAATATCTTTCAGGAGTTACAATAAACTTTGATGGTGCAAATTCTAATTCTATTTTCTAAAGATTATTTTTTAAATTCAACATTTGGTTGATCTGGTTGTCCTGCAATTGCAATCAATCCGCCATCACGTAATTGCTGTAATAATTGCATAACTTCTTTTTCAACTTGATTTCTTTGTAAGCCGGTTTGGTTTGCAAAAACTTCTACCAAATCTGTTACCTTGCGTTGACCATTACATGATTTCCAGAAATCAACAATTGCTTGATTCACCATAAATCCTTGTTCATGTTCATTAGCTAATACCATAGAACCATCTTCTTGTTGTACTAATTTTCCAACCCCTTGAGGTAATGCAGTTTCATAATTTATTGGTGCAGGAGTATTTAGTCCATTTGCACCCATTTCTTTAATTTTGAGTTTACCTTCTTCAGTCATTTTATCCATTGTCCAGGCGGGTTCCCAGACAATTTCAATATTGACATTATTAACTCCAGGAACTTTTTTTGCAAATCTAGTTGCATCGGCAACTAAAGTCTCATGCAAAGGACAACCTTGTGTTGTCATTGTCATTTTAATATCAACGTCATTATTTTCTTTAACATCAATTCCATAAATTAATCCCATTTCGACTATATTGAGTGGAACTTCAGGATCCATGCATTGTTTTAGAGATTCTTCAATTGCTTGTGGGGAAACTGTACTCATATTTTATACTGAAGTTTGAAAAACAATAAAAACTTTGTATTAATTAGCTTGGAATAATTTTGTAAGAGATTCTTCAAATGGTGCTGTAGCAACACCTTTTTCAGTAATAATTCCAGCAATTAATTCAGGAGGAGTCATATCAAAAGCAGGATTAATTACTCCAATATCATCCGGAGCAGTCTTTTTTTCACCAATACCTGTAACTTCACTCCCCTTTCTCATTTCAATAACCACATCTTCAGCTTTAGTGTCCATATCAATTGTTGATAACGGAGCTGCAACATAAAATGGAATTCCATGTTGTTTTGCCATTGTTGCTACCTGATAAGTTCCAATTTTGTTAAAGACATGACCAGTTTTTACAATTCTATCTGCTCCCACTACAACTTTGTTAACTAGTCCATTTGCCATGGAGTATCCAACTGCAGTATCAGGAACTAAACTAACATCAAATCCATCATGTTTTAATTCAAATGCAGTTAATCTTGAGCCCTGTTGAATTGGTCTGGTTTCAGTTGCAATGACTTTAACATTTTTTCCACTTTCTCTAGTAGCACGGATTACACCTAAAGCAGTTCCATATGCAACAGTAGCTAATGCTCCTGCGTTACAATGAGTCATTATAGTATCATTATCATCAAAAAGAACTGAACCATTCTTTCCCATAGATTTGTTAATTTCAATATCTTCATCTGCCATTTTTTTAGCAGTAGAAATAACTAATTCTTTAATTTGTTTTACTGTTTCTCCAGTCTTTGCAATAGTCATAATTTTTTCCAATCCCCAACCTAAATTTACTGCTGTTGGTCTAGTTGCAAAAAGAATTTTTCTTGCTTGTTCTAAATCTGATAGCAAATCTTCTTTTGTTATTGCTTTACTTTGTAAAGCAGCCAACCCTAATCCAAATGCTCCAGATACTCCAATTGCAGGAGCGCCTCTAACTATCAAAGTTTTGATAGCATTTGCAACTTGATTAAAATCATCATATTCTACAAAAATTAATTCATTTGGAAGTTTTGTCTGCTCAATCATTATCACTTTATTATTTTTCCATTCTACGGTTCTTAACCCACTAATATTTTCCATGATATAGCAAAAAATTAGCTTTTTAAAAATCAATTGAAAATAATTAAAAATTATTTCTTAGAACTATTTCTAATTGACCACAAATTCCAGCCCTTTGGTAAAGAATTAAGAATATCATCAAAATTAGCATCTTTAGATTCTTTAATTAAATTTGTAGATTCATCTACAGACTTATCCTTATCACTTATTTTGAAATTTGATTTCATGATTTAAGTAATTTATTGATTATTTTAATTCTTTTGTGATAATTGTAATATATGATAAAGATATATCTTAATTATAAAAATAATCAATTATGAAAATTTTTGTTACAGGTGGGGCAGGTTTTATTGGGAGATACCTAATAAAATTTCTTAGAAAAAAGAATCATAAAATTACAATTTTTGATAATTTTTCAAATTCTTCCAAAAATTCAATTTCAGATTTATTAGATAACAATGTAAAATTAATTGAAGGGGATATCATTAATTTTGATGAAATCAATATTGCAATAAAACATCATGATATAATTATTCATTTAGCTGCAAAAATATCCATAAATGAATCAATAAAAAATCCCAATGAAACATTAGAAACAAATGTTGATGGAACTAAAAATATAATTTCTGCCGCTTTAAAAAATGATATTAAAAAAATTGTATTTGCATCATCTGCAGCTGTTTATGGAGAATTAAATTCATCAGAAATTAAATTGGATGAAAAATGTAAAAAAAATCCCATATCACCATATGGAGAAAGTAAAAAAATCATGGAAAAAGTTATAGAAAAAGAATTAGATATGAGCAAAACAAATTATGCAATTTTACGATTTTTTAATGTTTTTGGAATTGGACAATCAGATGAATATGCAGGTGTGATTACTAAATTTGGAGAAAAAATTGTAAAAGATGAAAATTTAGAAATTTTTGGTGATGGAACACAAACAAGAGATTTTGTTGCAATTGAAGATGTAGTTGAAGCAATTTATCAAGCAACAGATGTTAAAGTTAAAAATGGAATTTATAATATTGCAAGTGGAGATTCAAAAACTATTAACGAATTGGCAAAATTAATGATTTTGAAATCAAATAAAAAAATAGGCATTACATATAAGAATTCAAAAAAAGGAGAAGTAAAATACAGTCAGGCCAATATTTCAGCAGCTAAAGAAAATTTAGGATATAATCCCAAAATATTACTTGAAGATAAAATTTGTAATTTTTTCAAATAAGTATTTTTTTATGAATAAAATCTAAATTTTCATAGATAGATATTTTATTGAAGAAAGTCTTTGAAAAATAAATTGTTGGATATTAACACATTAAAAAAATTTGATCAAGAAAAAATGTATAAAATTTATGATGAATGGGCGGATATTGCATCAGAAGCATTTATGTCTGAACAAAAACCAGTTAATTTCAAAAATATTAAACATATTATTTTTGCAGGAATGGGTGGATCTGGAGCAATTGGGGATATGTTTTCATCTATTTTATCAAAAACACCAATTCATGTAAATGTAGTTAAAGGATATCTTCTTCCACAAACAGTAACAAAAGAATCTTTAGTAATTGCAACTAGTGTTTCTGGAAATACATCAGAGACATTATCAATTATTTATGCTGCACATAAAATAGGTTGTAAAATAATTGTATTTTCTTCAGGAGGAAAAATGCAGAAATATTGTACTGATAATAAAATTGATTATAGAATGATTCCAAAAACTCATTCTCCAAGAGCATCATTTACATCTTATTTGTATTCAATGTTAAATATATTACATGAAACTTTAGAAATTAAAAAACAAGACATTCTTGAATCGTTAGAAAATTTGAAAAAAATTAATCAGAATATTAATTCAAAAAATCTGACAGAAGATAATGAATCAGTTAAACTTGCAAAATGGATTTCAGGAATTCCAGTAATATATTATCCATTTGGATTACAATCAGCTGCAATTAGATTTAAAAATTCACTTCAAGAAAATGTAAAATTACATGCAATGACAGAAGATATCATAGAATCATCACATAATGGAATTGTTTCATGGGAAATTGATTCTAATGTTCAACCAATATTAATTAAAGGTAATGATGATTATGTAAAAACTAAAGAGAGGTGGAATATATTAAAAGAATATTTTCAAGATAAGAAAATAAGATTTTATGAAATGAATTCTGTTAATGGAAGTATATTATCAAAATTAATTTGTTTAATTTACATATTAGACTACGCTACAATTTACAAAGCTGCACAAAATAAAATAGATCCATCACCAGTCAAATCAATTGATTTCCTAAAAGGAAAATTAAAAGATTAGAAATTAAATTTGAGGAATTTCAACATTTTTTAAATTATTTATTTCCATTTCAGCACTACATACAGGACATTGATTATCCCATTTTTTATCATGAGGCCAATTACGTAAATGAGCCACTTTAAGAATTCTAGGAATGTCATGAGCAAACATTAATGCTTTTAATCCAAGAAGATCATGATGATTAAAGATTTGACTTACATGTGCACTTAAAACATCAGCATCATCTAATGAAGAAAGAAATTTATCAAGGGCTTCATCTTTCCACTCTTTGATAATCTGTTCGTCAATTGTTCCAGCAGGCAGATCCTTAACTTGAGCAAGACGTTCATCAAATTGTTGTAAAATTTCATATTCATAATCTAAAAATAATTTTGTTCCAGGATACGGTGTACAAATAAAAGGATCACATGCTAAGTTGTTGTCTACAAAAAATTGTGTTGTTTCAAGAATATCATTTACATTTTCATTTGGATTTCCTAGCATGAAAGTCATTATGGGTTCCATTCCGACCCTCTTCATAATATTAACTGCATTTTGATTCATTGCAGCTGTTGTACCTTTTTGGATATCTTCTTTTAGAACCTTATCACTTCCACTTTCTCCACCAAATGTAATAAATGTGCATCCTGCTTTTTTCATTAACATTATTAAATCATCATCAACAGATGCTGCATCACCTGCAGTTCCCCAGTGTAAATAACTTGGAGTTCCTTTTTCAATCATCAAATTACATAGTTCAATTGTTCGTTTTCTGTTTGAGGTCATATTTTCATCAGAGAGATACACATATCCCATTTTGTATTTTTCATGCAAGTGCAACATGTGATTTAATGTGTATTCAGGAGAATTAAATCGTGCAATTTGTTGAAAACCAAAATCTTTGTCAAGTTCTCTAACTTTTTCTTTTCCAACTGCAACAATTTGATCCCATCTACTCATACCATTATGAGTGCAAAATGTACATTGTCGAGGGCAACCACGTTCAGTAATGATATGAATTTTTCTTTTTGTAAAAAGGGATTCTTCACTGTATGCTAAAGTATAATTTTCTGCATAAATATCAAGGTCAAGTAAATCATAAGCAGGTAAGGGTAAAGAATCCATACTTGGAATTAAAGGTCTTGGTTCGGTAAAAATTACCTGTCCAGAATCATCTCTAAATGAAATTCCTTTAACTTGAGAAAAATCTCCTTTTGGTCCTACTTTAAGAATATCTCTCCAAGTATCTTCACCTTCACCAATAACAACAATATCAATTTCAGGTCGTATTCGCAAAATTTTATCTGGCATGTACGTTGCAAAACCACCACCTGCAACAATTAGTGCATCAGGATGAATTTGTCTACAAATTGGAAGTATTTTTTTAATGTCCTTATATTGACTGCTCAATCCTCCAATACCAATTATATCATAATCATCTATAGAAATTTCATCAGCTGCAACTTGTAATGAGACTCTATTAGCATTAAGATCCAAAAAAGCAATTTGATGATTTTCTTGTTGAGTAACTGCTGCAATCATAGATAATCCAACTGGAATTTCTTGAGGCAGCATTCGTTGACGAACTGGAGGATTAATTAGTAAAATCTTCAAGGTTTTATCCTTGTTTAATACATTATAAATAACATTTCCATAAATTTATCGATTTTTGAGGTAAAAAATTTAAATATGATAAATATCGACTTTTTTTTGTGCCTTTAACAAAATCAAATTATGAATTACCTAAACGAAAAGAAGTTGAGATCTCAGAAAAATTAAAGAAGCAACAAAAGAGATTAGAATTTGAAAACAAAAGTTTGCAAGCTAAAGGTGCCAAAGGTTCTTTTGTAGTCTTTCGTGAAGAAGGTTTAGAAGACGTTTTCATTATTGACGATTTATAATCGACGTACTAATTTTATAATTTATGAAAACAACTGAAAATTTTGACTGGGTTCAAAAGGGAACTCAAGAAATGCTAGATTTATGGATGTATAATTTTTCAAGAAATTTACCAGATATTCTGGATGGAAATAATATTAATTCATTGAATATTTTCAAAAAAGACAATATTTCAACGAAAACTCACATGCCAAAAAATTCATCAATTGTGATTGGAGGAGGTCCCAGTGTTAAAGAAAAAAATCACCTTGAAAAATTAGCAGATAGTGATTACCAAGGTTCAATTGTATGTACAGACAGAATGTTAGTTCCTTGTTTAGAAAATGGGATTACACCAAAAAAATTTCCTAATTTTCATGTTTTAACTATGGATCCTTATGAAATTACAATAAAATTCTATAATCATAAAATCATTGAAGAATATTCTAATGGAATTTCAGCAATTATGTCTACATGTACGATTCATGAAACAATAGAATTATGCAAAAATAATGGTTTAGAAATTTATTGGTTTCATCCATTAATTGATGATTATAGAAAAATGAGTTCAGTAAACAAACTTATGAATATGATGACAAAAAGTGACAAAAATCCAAAAGGCTTTTCAGCATTACAAACAGGTGGAAATGTAGGATGTTTTTCATGGATTTTTTCGTGGGCAGTTTTAGGGTGTTCACCAATAAGTTTGATTGGAATAAACATGGGATATCCTGCAAATACACCTTTAGAGAATACACAGCATTATGACCAAATTTTAAATCATTTCGATGGGGAAAAAAGCAAAGTAGGTGAAAGATATAGAAAAGTTTTCAATGAAGATTTAAAAGAATATGCATTATTAGATCCTGTTTTTGATTTTTATCGTGAAGCATTTTTAGATTTAATTCCTAGAACTCCATCATGGGTTAAAACAATCAATGCTACAGAAGGAGGATCATTGTTTGGAGAGAGAATTACTAGTATGAAATTTTCAGATTTTTTAAAATCTAATTCAGTTTGATTCGTGAATTTTTTGTATTTTCATTACATCTGATTCATTGATGCCACATGTACCCATTACACATTTTTTACACCATTCGTCTTTCCAAAATTCTCCCTGTTTGTGAATATTTCGTAAATCTTTCATTCTAGGACTATTCCACATTTCAAAGATTGTTTTTTCTTTAATATTTCCAACAGATAATTCTGAATTAAAAAATGCACAACATGGACATACTTGACCAGTATTATGTATGTAGAACCTTTGCCATGGTTGTTGACACTTAAATCCACTTTTCATATCTTCTCTATATTCAGAATTTGATGGGTAAAAATAACTATAATCAGAATCAAGTTCAGGAGGCATAAATTCTTGAATTGCAATAAAATCAACCGAGTCTTGCCATTTTTTTATGAAGGATTCAATTTCATGTTCATTGGTACTCATTTTTACAAAATTGACACCTATTACTGGAAGTTGATTTTTGGTTTCATTCCTCATTTGAATAAATCTTTCAATATTTTTTATTACAGTATCAAATTTTGCACCAATTCTAATTTTTTCATATGTTTCTTTGGTAGCAGCATCGAGACTGAATCGTATTCTACTCAAACCAGAATCCAGTAATTTTCTTGAACGTTCTTCACTTAGTAATGTAGCATTAGTATTCATCATAATGTCAAAAAAACCATGATTAGATGCAAATTTGATATGATCCTCTAAATTTTGTTCTAAAAGAGGTTCGTTAACTCCTTGAGGGTTTAATGAGGGGCAACCATATTTTTCCCCTTCCAATATTATCTTCTCATAAATATTCCAATCCATTTTACTCTCATTGACATATTTTGTATTTGCATCAGGAGCTCCAATAGAACACATTGGACACTTGAGATTACAAATTTGATTTAGTTCAACTTGCAAATATAATGGAAATTCAGTATCTAATTCAAATTTGTTAACAGAATCCCATTTTTTTCTATAATCAACAAATTTTTCTCCTAATACAGAAATAAGACGTTCATTAACGTCGTCCTCGATGGAATGCATTGTAACTTTATTATCAGTAGTGTATTTTGTGGTTGTTTTCAAGCTATTCTACTAGTTCAGAGCCTATAATATACAATAAGTTTTGCCTTAAATTATATTTATAGGAAGATTAAATCAAGATTAGATTCATGTCCTGGAAAGATAAACATATCACATTTTTAACAAAGAAAAATTTCAATGTTGAAGAAATTATAGGTATATTAAAAAATAATTACAAAAAAATAGAAAAAGAAGAAGATATTAAAATTTTAGATTTTATTTTAGAGAATTTCACCAAAAAGGATTTTTCGCTATTAAATACTCAAGAACTAGAATATCTTGAAAAAACACCATCAGAAAACTGGACTAAATATCTAATACACAGACAAAAATTTAATTTTTGTGAAAATAGTGAAATAATTCCAAATTTTCCAATTTATTTAATTATTGAACCAGTATCAGCGTGTAATCTAAGATGTCCATTTTGTCATCAAGTTGATGATAAGTTTACAAGTAATAAACAAATGATGGGTCAGATGGAAATTAATTTATTTAAAAAAATTATTGATGAAGCGCACAACAATGGCACAAATGCAATTACTTTAACATGTAGAGGTGAACCAACGCTTCATCCGCAAATTGGCGAGATGATAGAATATTGTAGTGGAAAATTTATAGAGTTAAAAATGAATACAAACGCAACTAGATTAAATGAAAAACTTATTCATCAAATCTTAAAAAGTGGAATGACTGATCTAGTGTTTTCAGTCGACTCACACTTAAAAGAAGAATTTGAATCATTAAGGGTTGGTGCTAATTTTGAAAAAGTTCTAAACAACATAAAGTTGTTTAAAGAAATTAAAGAAAAAGAATATCCAAATTCTTCATGTATTACTAGAATTAGTGGAGTTAATGTAGGAAAGCAAGATCCAATAAAATTCAAAGAATTTTGGGAAAAATATGTGGATTATGTAGTAATGGTAAAGATGTTAGACAGATGGGATGTATACAATAATCCAGAAGGCAGTGGTGGAAAAGAAGCATGTCATTATCTGGGAAGAAGTTTATCAATATACTTTGATGGTTCAGTGATTCCATGCGATATAGATTATGAAGGAAGATTATCAGTAGGATCAATTAAGAATGAAACAATTAAGAATATTTGGTTAGGTGACAAATATACAAAAATGATTTTTGCTCATAAAAATGATAAAAGAGATTCATACCATCCTTGTGATAGATGCCCAATAGGAACTTAAAATGAGTATCAAAGTTGGCATAATAGGGTACAAAAATCAAGCAAGAAAACTTCAATATATTTTTGAAAGAGAAAAATGTGAAATAAAAAAAATTTATCATCCCACTAAAAGTTCAACAGATAAAAGATTTACAAATAATTTTGCGGAACTTTATGAAAATGATGTTGTGATTATTGCTTCTCCAAATAATACTCATTTTAAATATATGAAAAAATTATTAGAAAATTTTTCAGGTTATATTTTTTGTGAGAAACCTCCTATAACAAGCATAAAAGAACTAAGATTTTTGGAAAAAATTTCTAAAAAACAGAAAAATAAGTTATTTTTTAATTTTAATTTAAGATTCGGAGAATTAAATAAAAAAATTCAGAACCAATCAGAATTTAAGAAAATTGGAAATCCAATTTTTATAAATGTTATTTCATCAAAAGGATTGGCGTATAAAAAAGAATATCTTAATTCATGGCGATCAGATGGAAAAAAAAATCTTCATAATATTTTAGATGCAGTATCAATACATTTCATAGATTTATTGAGATATAATTTTGGAGAAATTAAAAATTATCACTATACACCAATGTTATGGTCAAAACGAGGTACCTCATTTGATTCTGCACAAATAATTTTAAAATTCAAGAACGGTTTAACCGCATCAATTTTTAATTCTTATGCTACTCCATTTTATAATGAATTTTCAGTTATTGGAACAAACGGTATTCTTACATTCAACAATAAAAAATTGAAGATTCTATCACCAAGAGATACTTTTGATTCCAAAAAATTGTTTAAAATACCCCCTACAAAACATGCTCAAAATTTTTCATTTGATGAAGAATTTTACAAATCTACAGAAAAATCAATAAAATACTTTTTGAAACATGTAAAAAATAAAAAATCCATAACTGCTAAATTTTTTGATTTATCAATATCTTCAAATGAGATAATATTAAATATGAAAAAACAAAAATAAATGATTATTTAGAAGATAATTCATTCAATAAAACTAATATTTTTGTTTAATGTTAAACTAAAAGAATCGCCCACACGTAATAATTTAGGATTATGAGTGTCATTTTTACACATATTGCAAATTGTAAATTTAGTTTTTTGTTTGTCAGGAGAAAATTCAGATCTAGCTGAAACATAATATTCATTATTCCACACATTCATTAATCCATCATCAATTACATTTCCAAAATCAGCTTTTGGATCATCAACAATTGGACAAGGGGATATTCCACCATCCCAATTTATTGTCAAACCACTCCAAGGCCAATGACATGGAGTAGTTCTATTTTCACCTTGATAAGTATCATAAACATATTGTTTGTCTTTAGGTAACCACTTTTCTGCAGCTGTATTTGGGTTTAATTGAATATTACCTAATTCCATTTCATCAACTTCTAATTCTTTTGCAAGGTTTTTGAAATCTTCAATCTGATGTTCATTTTGTTTCATAACTAACATTCTAGCTTGAATAACTGGATATTGGAGATTGTTTTCTTTTTTGAATTTTACTGCCTTTCTAATATTATTTAAAACTAAATCTAAACTACCACCTACTCTATATTGTTCATAAACTTCTTGAGTTGTACCATCAACATCAATTACTAATCTACCCAAACCAGAATTCATAAATTCTGAAAAATAATTTTCATCATAATCAACTGAAAAATTAGTTGATAATCGCATAAAGATACCAGCATCTGCTGCATATCTTATCATTTTTGGAAAATCTTTTACTAAGGTAGATTCCCCCCAATTTTGTAATGATAATTGAAGAACGGTATCCTTTATTTCGTCAACCAATTTTTTAAAATTAGATAATCTCATGAATCCTTTATCTCTAGTTTCAGCCCCATTACCTGTAGAACATAATGGACAGTGAAGATTACAAACATTTGTAGGTTCTAGATCAATTTGATAAGGATGAGATTCTAAAATTAGTTTTTTTTCTGCTTCTTCTTGTCTTGCGAGAACAAAATTGTTAAATTTTCTTTTAGTTCTAAATTTATCAGGTATATCATAAACTCTAAATCCCCAATCCTCATCAAAAACTCCCCAGTCATCAGACTCTCTTTTAGCACGAATTGAGACATCATCAGCAACAGAATATCTTTTTGAACCACCTATAGCAATTTCTTGATCATTAGTTTCCACCATTTTAGATATAATTTTAAAAGTTGACGTATGTATTTATACATAAAGATAGAAAAAATTGCTACAAGATTATTTTTTTATTAGTCTGTTTAATCTAATCTCTTCAGGAATCATTTCATTATCAAAGGATATTGCAAAGATTATCATTTGTGCAATTTCGTTAGGATCAATAAATGTAGAAAAATCTTGTTTTGTCAAAACTTTTCCCATATCTGTTTTTACTGAACCAGGAGAAATGCAAAATGTTCTAACATTAAATTCTTTTAATTCATCAAGGATTGATCTTGAAAATCCCAACAAAGCATGTTTTGATGCACAGTAGATGGAAGTATCTTTAAATCCATCATATGAGGAGGATGAGCCAATATTAATAATTCTTCCCCATTGTTTTTCCATCATAGTTTTTGCAAATTCTTTCGTGAGTACAAATGGTGCCTTAATGTTAACATTAAAACAATTTTCAAATTCTTCTAGTGAGGTATTTTGTAAGGAAAAAATAGGAAAAGTGCCCGCACAATTTATCAGGATATCGATAGTAGGAAATGAATTATTTACATTAGAAATTAACTTTGTTATTCCATCAACATTTGAAATATCAGATGAGAAATAATCAATTTTTACGTTATTATGATTAATTGATTCTAGTTCAAGAATTAATTTTTCTAGTTTATCTTTTGTTTTTCCAGTTAAAAAAACATTACAATTATTTTTTACTAATTGCTTTGCAATTTCTTTTCCTATCCCTCCCGAAGCGCCTGTTAAAAGACAATTTTTTCCAGAAAGCAATTCTTTTGACATATAGACCTCACGTTTAAGGTTATTAATAATATTTGAGATATATTTTATCAATCATAATTTGAGAAAATTTTAAGATGAATTCAAATTACTTTTATGATGTTAAAAATAACTAAATTTATGAAAATTTTATCGATAATACCTGCTAGAGGTGGTTCAAAAGGAATTAAATTAAAAAATTTAATTAAATTAAATGGCATTCCATTAATCACATATACAATAAAAGCTTCATTGAATTCTAAAAAAATTTCAAGAACGATAGTATCCACAGATCATAAAAATATTCAAAATGTTGCAAAAAAAAATGGTGCAGAAGTTATCCAAAGACCAAATAGACTTGCTACAAATAAAATTTCATTAGAACCTGTGATTCAACACGTTTTAGATAATTTAAAAAATCAAGATAAATATGAACCAGATATTATTGTAATATTACAAAATACATCACCATTTAGAAATTCTAAACATATTGATGAAGCTCTATCAAAATTTATCAAAGGTAACTTTGATTCATTAATTAGTGGTTTTTCAGCAGATTATTTTTCCTGGAAAAAAATGGATGATAATTCTATCTTACCTGTAGATTTTGATCCTAAAAAAAGACCAAATAGACAACAAAAACATCGACAGTTTTTTGAAAATGGAGCTATTTTTATTTCTAAATACTCATCTTTTAAAAATAGTAAGTGCAGAGTTTCTGGAAAAATTGGATTTTATGAAATGCCAATGTATCTTTCTTATGACATTAATGAGAAAGAAGATTTGGAAATTGTTAGAAATATTTTAAAAAAAATGGGAAAAAAATATTTTTCTTAAGTTGAAATTCCACCATTTGCCAACCAACCACCATCAACGTAAATATCCTGACCAGTAATGTAATTTGATGCATCTGATGCTAAAAAGATACATGGACCAACTAAATCATCAATTTCTCCCCATCTGCCCAACAGAGTTTGTTTTTCTCGTTCCATTCTAGTTTTTTTATTATTAAATGATTTTTTTGTCATATCTGTTTTGATATATCCTGGACCAAGATTATTTACACGTATACCAAATTTACCCCAATCTTTTGCTAAGGATTTACCAAGCATTTTCAATCCCCCTTTTGAAGCAACATATGCAGGATTTTTTGGAAATGCTTGTTCAGCATTTAGACTGGTTATATTAATAATTGAACCAGTATTATTTTTTTTCATAAAATCTATTGTAGATAAACTACAAAAATAACTAGCAGTTAAATTTACAGCTAGAGTTTTTTCCCAATTAATTTCACCATATACTTCTGATTTAGATGGAAATGATAATCCAGCATTATTTATCAATACATCTATTTTTTTATGATTTTTAAAGATCAATTTACAAACATTGTAGAATTTTTTTTTACTTGTAATATCACATTTA
>Ga0222718_10002921_pt1 | contig 14931 bp, 15 predicted proteins | sample C33_27DmetaG_FD_165045 | JGI IMG/M metagenome (GOLD analysis project Ga0222718, IMG submission 165045) | Estuarine water microbial communities from San Francisco Bay, California, United States - C33_27D | ecosystem: Environmental > Aquatic > Marine > Unclassified | place: USA: California... | reverse complement strand
CGCGGCGAATACGGAGATTCGGCGCTGTCGCTTGATCAAAAAATAAGCCGTTGATGCGTAAGTTGCCCGCTTGGCTCGGACTAAATCCCCGCGCACTGGTCGAGGAATACAGCCCAATCTCCTCGCTGCCCACAACGGTACCGAAGGCGTCATCCGCTTCAGCAACGGCATTTTCATCGGCGCGCTGCGCCTGCACGAATCCAGAATTGAACAGTGTGATCAAACACACCAGAGCGGCCCACAGGTGTCCCGAGATTTTCCAGTTAATCAAGCGGAGCCTCCCCCTACCCGTCACATTCAGCGAAATCATCCATCACAAAGTAACAGTACACGCTTATGGCAAGAAGCAGACTTAGTTCAAAAGCGATGACAGCAGAGTGGACGCGGAGGTATCTCATCCCGCGCCACAAACTCGCTTTTGTTCGTTCTAGCTCTGGTCGTTGACGTGATGCACCACTGTTTGTGGAAATGGAATATCGATTCCTTCGCGGTCGAAAGCTTCTTTGAACGCTTTGGTGAGGTCGAACTTTACACCCCAGTAATCGGGTGCGTTGGTCCACACCCGTACGATGATATTGACTGAACTGTCTGCCAATTCACCGACAGCGAAGAATGGTTCCGGGTCCCCATGTACTCGGCTATCAGCGTTGACAATTTCCGTCATCGTTTTGATCGCGTGATCAATGTTGGACCCGTAGCCAATCCCCATTAACAAATCGACCCGGCGTGTCGTGTTGCCAGAGAAGTTCTTAATGGTACCGCCCCATATAGCGCCATTAGGCACTATGACTTTAACGTTATCACCAGTGGACATTTCAGTCGTAAATAGGGTGATCGCTTTTACTGTTCCCGATACACCTGCGGTATCGACAAAGTCTCCAACTTTAAAAGGCCGGAACATAATCAGCATTACGCCGCTGGCGACGTTCGACAGAGTGTTTTGCAGGGACAGACCAATGGCCAGACCGAGCGCCCCCATCACCGCTACGAAACTGGTGGTCTCTACGCCGAACCGGGACAACACAGCTATAAAGGTAAAAGCGAGAATCGCGTACTTGGCCATGGACGCAAAGAACGACCCGAGCGTTGTGTCTATTTTTTCAGATTTTGCTGATGCCCGCCGTATGGTGCCGGCAACCCAGCAAGCGACAATCCAACCGACGATTAGGGTGACGATGGCACCTATAACTGACAATCCGTAAGTGGTTAGAATTGCCATGACTGCTTCAATAGTTTCAGCCATTTGTTCTTCGAGTTCCATTTGAGTTCCCCGCTATAGGTTTGTGCGGTGTGTCCTATACTGCAGTCAAATATTTCTACCTCTGCTTACTTGAGTTTGCCTTCGATGGCATCCCATATTTGAGCTTCCAAACAGGCATCATCAAAGCGGTTAATCTCTTGGAGACCCGTTGGCGATGTAACGTTGATCTCTGTGAGATAATTGCCGATCACATCGATGCCCACGAATATCAACCCCTGGTCCTTGAGTGATGGTCCTATGGCCTCACAAATCTCTTCTTCGCAGGTCGTGAGCACGGATTTTTCAGGCCGACCGCCCACATGCATATTCGAGCGTGCTTCGCCAGCGGCGGGCACTCGGTTAATCGCACCTACAACTTCGCCGTCTACAAGTATGATGCGTTTATCGCCTTCACGCACGGCAGACACATACTTTTGGACGATCATTGGTTCGCGAAAATTTTCTGTGAACATTTCTACTAGAGATCCAAGGTTTTCATCTCCAGGTTGAAGATGAAAAACACCAGCCCCGCCGTTTCCATAAAGAGGCTTGATGATGATATCCAAATGTTCAGCGCGGAACGCCTTTATCTCATCTGGGTCTGACGTAATCAGAGTTGGCGGCATGACGCCGTCAAAATGTGTGACAAATAGTTTCTCAGGTGCATTGCGCACGCTGACCGGGTCATTGACCACCAAAGTACTGTCGGCGATGTGTTCTAAAATATGTGTTGCGGTAATGTAGGCCATGTCAAACGGGGGGTCTTGACGCATCAGAATCACATCCATGAGCGACAAGTCGATTTCTTGAGTCTCACCAAAAGAAAAATGATTTCCAGCTTCGCGCCGTACTTCCATGGGGTTGGCTTTCGCAATGACCCGCCCATCCCGAAAAGACAAACGGTTGGGTAAGTAATGGAACAGACCAAAGCCACGCTTCTGAGCCTCAAGGGCCAGGACAAACGTGGAATCGCCATCGATGTCGATCCCGTCCATCGGGTCCATTTGAATAGCTATGGCGAGCGTCATTTTTTTATCGTCCTTTTTATCTCACACGCATCAATGAATGCGTTGTTTTAGGTCTTTGACCACCGTGTCGATGCGAGATCGTTCAGGGCCTTGTGGGGCACGGTTAAGATAATCTTCGAGCGCGCTCAAGGCCTCGGATACCTGCCCCAACCGCAAATGCAAAAATCCAGTTTCTCGGCATAGGGCTGAGCTATCCGGCATCAGAAGCTGCATCGATTTTAGAGTCTCTAGAGCTTCTTCCATTTGTCCGAGATCGAGCCGCCGTGTCTTAACGTTGTTCTGTAAACGGACCAAAATGTCTCGATCACTAACCGGGCTATAGTGCCGAGATTCCAACTCTTCGGTTGGGCCGGTCACAACTTTGAGTAAATCGCGCAATGCCGGTGTCTCGAGTATTTGTCCTTCGTGAAAAGGGTCGATGATGACACGGTTGCCATCCAAACTTTCTAGGCGCACGAGAAAATGCCCTGGAAAATTTAGCCCGGCCACATTCCAACCCTGCGACCGAGCGGCCGCGATATAGAGAATACCAAGAGCTACGGGCAGGCCTTTACGTCGGTCGATGACTCGCATGAGGTTGGCGTTATCGAGGTCGTCATAATTCTCTTCATCGCCACGGTATCTGAACGTGCCCGCAATCACCTTAGATAATGCTTCTGCCATATCGCTTGGTGCCGGATTAGTGTCGTCCAGCGTCATTTGGCCGGCTGTTTCTTCTACTGCGTCGTACAAACTTTTGAGATGTGTTCTGTAGGAATTTAAGTCCGTATTGGGTGTGTCATGCGCCGCCAGAACGAGAGCCACGTCTGCGAGATCAAAAGTGCCGTCGCTAGGGGTCAATAAGTCCACAAGCGTGTCGGCTATCGAGTTCGATGAGGCTGTTTTCTTACTCATGAATATAGGGGGTCGCTTTGAACACGGACCATTGAACCTGTTCCGTCACGGGCAGCGGGTGTTTCTGTTCTAGGTACATTTTGCATGTGGCACATGATCGCTACCCTAGTGATTCGCAGGCAGGGGTCAATTGCCTCAGCACTTATGAATATAGCCGCCAAACGTCTGTAATATGTATCGGCCAGCGCCAAGGCCTCACAATCATGAGGTCAAAGCGCATGTCGAGTGCGGTTAGATCAAGATGTTGTGCAATATACCGTTCTGCGCCTCGCGTAATCCGAGCCTGTTGATCTGCTGAAACCGCATCCAAGCCTTTGGTGAGGTTCGGCTTCGTTTTCACCTCGATAAACGCCAGAATGTGGCCCCGGCGGGCAATAAGGTCAATTTCACCGGCACCACTGCCAGTCCTGCTTGAGTAGCTGTGATGCAGGATAGACCAGCCGGTCAGGATGAGGGCCAATTTGCAGCGCCACTCTCCCGCTAGTCCGCGTTTTTGTGCCTGTTTTTTGTGCTTGGTCGTTTTAGAGGTCATCCGCATCTGCGGTCTTCAAAGCCAGCGCCCGGGCGTAGAGTTGTCGGCGGGGCTGACCGGATGTTTCTGCAACGGCTGCTGCGGCGTCGCGGACGCTTAGGGTGTCCAGAGCATCTTTAAGCGCGGCATCAATTTCAGCGGTTGTCATGGACTCAGTTTCCAAAGGGGGTCCGACGACGATGACGATTTCCCCTTTGATCTGAGAGCCTTTCCCATAAAAACCAACTAGATCTTCAAGAGTGCCGCGTCTGACTTCTTCGTAGAGTTTGGTGAGTTCCCGCCCAACGACTGCTGGTCGTGGCCCAAGGTACTCTGCCATATCAGTCAAGGTTGACCCTAAGCGTGGGCCAGTTTCGTAAAATACAATTGTCGCGTTCACTTGTGCCAAGGAACTGATACTGCTTTGTCGCGCTTTTTGTTTTGGTGGCAGGAAACCCGCAAACATCACGCGGTCCGTGGGTAGAGCCGCTGCAACAAGTCCAGCCAGCAAAGCAGATGCCCCTGGAACGGGTATCACTTTCACGCCTTTGTCGGCACATGCCCCAACAAGTTTATAACCTGGGTCGGAAATTAGTGGTGTCCCCGCATCGGAGACCAAAGCGATACTTTTTCCGGCATTGATCTCAGCTAACAGCTGCGGGCGCACTTTTGCACCGTTGTGATCGTTGTAAGCCAACATGTCTGTTTTGATGCCAAAGTGCCTCAAAAGCTTGCCGGTTACCCTGGTATCTTCGCAGGCAATCAAATCCACTTGCTGCAGCACGTCGACGGCCCGAAATGTCATGTCCATCAGATTGCCGATCGGTGTCGCAACCACATAAAGGCCACACTCCAGCGCTTGACTAGTAAAAGCCACAGGCGGCAGGCCTGGTTGCGTTCCGTCAGGGTGAGCGGTACCGTTGACAACGTCGCGGTTAGATGTGCCGCGCGCTTCAAGAGGTGTTTTAGATGACTGTTTGGCGTGTTTTGCCATTATTTGTGTTGGCCGGGTTTGTTGTGGGGTGCGAGAGTACCGATGTACCACGCCAGACCCGTCAGGCAAATCCAGCGCCAGTTCAGTCGGCTTCGCCTCCTCCAGCGGTTTCTGCACCAGCCCTACCGGCCTTAAGTCGCACGCAGTTGATTCCCGGTCTTGATGTCGCTGCTGAATCAACAGTACCTACCCCGCCCCGTGATCCTTACGGTCTGAAGAGAGTCGGTCTTTTGCTACCTCTGACGGGCCCTGCGGCGGATGTTGGCCAATCCTTCCTTAATGCCGCGCAGATGGCCCTGTTTGATGTTGGTGACGACCGGTTTGTTTTACAGCCTTACGACACCGCGGGAACTCCCGACGGTGCGGTGGACGCCGCTGCGCTAGCTGTTGCCCATGGTGCTCAAGTTCTGTTGGGTCCCGTTTTCTCTGCATCGGCGAAGGCGGTGATGCCCCAAGCGCAAGCAGCTGGCATCAATATGATTCCATTTACGACAGATCCCACAGTGGCGGCACCGGGTGTGTTTGTTATGGGGTTCTTAGCTCACGAACAAGTTCGCCGTATCATCACCTTTAGCCGCGCCCAGGGCATTGAAAGATTTGCCGTGTTGGCTCCGGCCACGCCCTATGGCGAGACCGTCGTCGATGCGATGTCACAAGTGGTTGCTCAAACAGGTGGGTCATTGAATCGGGTGGCTTATTACAATCAGTCGGGTGACGATCTCAACGATGTGGTTCGGTCTTTCGCCGACTACGATCGACGACACAACGCGCTTTTGGCGCAGCGGGCTGCCTTAGAATCTCGAACAGACACCGTATCCAGGGTCGCATTGCGCCGCCTCGAACGCTTAGACACAATTGGTGAGGTTCCTTTTGACGCGGTGTTGATTCCTGCACAGGGCGGCCGCCTGACTGAAGTTGCAGCACTATTACCGTTTTATGATATCGATCCGGGCCGTGTTCAGTTACTCGGGACAATGGTGTGGCATGGTCCAAGTCTCGGCAAAGAGCCTGCGCTTGTGGGAGGGTGGTATCCAGCCCCATCACCAGAAGGGAACGCGGGTTTTTATAACCGGTACAGAACGTTATACGGCGCGACTCCACCTGCTATTGCGACTCATGGATATGATGCTGTTGCTCTCGCCGCAGTGTTAGGACGGACGAGGCCAGACCGACCGTTTACCTCTGATGCATTAGCCTCACCGAGTGGATTTTCAGGTGTCGATGGGGTGTTTCGTTTGCTGCCGACCGGTCTATCAGAGCGTGGATTTGCGGTCATGGAAATTACCCGCGACGGATCGGACGCAATAGGCCCCGCTCCGACGACTTTTGAGGCAAGCCAGTTTTAGGAGTGGCCTTTAGATCTCAGTCCCAAATCGCTGGGCAATAATACTGAGAAGCACATTGCCTTCGCCGATAATGCGGACAAAAACCACAACTATGAGTACGACACCTAACACGGATACGGCCGACAAGGCCCATTTAAGACCAACATAAAAAACGCTTGCGGACCTCAGGCGGACCCGAAGTATCAGCGGCACATACCACAAAAAAGCTCCGATTAGACCGCTCAAGCGAAGCGGGACATCATCACGTAGAGATCGACCATTTCTGGTTTTCTGGCTGCATTAGGTAGTACCGAAAAGCAGGTGATCAATGCCGTGCCGAAAGCGATAGCTATAATTAAAAAAACCCGCGAGAGCAGAGCGATCGTCTGTTCAACGGCAAGATTCGGCTCGTTTGATGTGTCCGTCACGAGTTGGCGTGTCAGTTTGCTTGAGACTGCTCAACAGCAAGACCTGATACCAACGTCTGTTTTAGTTCATCCGCATACAGCAACTGGCTGCGTCGAACGATTCCATCTGGGCCAGCAAGATCGATTCCGTATACAGCGGCGTTCCAATCTTTGCGTGGTTTGATCACGCTGCCTTCGAAGCTGCCGCCAGCAAACAAACCTGTGTTGCGGGAATAGGCGACGATGTCGTTGCCAACGTTGGTCGTCGTTGCAGCTTCTGCGCCAGCGCCAACGGCCCCAATACTAATGCCAACATTGGCCCCAATCTTAAATTCATCATCCAATACCGCCTGCATGCCCTTATCGGTCAGGATAATAAAAATGATCTCCGCTGATTGCATGCCCGCCTGCAAACCAATGGACCCTGATGTCATCCGATAAAACGCGGGGTCACCGAAATTTCCATTCTCATTGCGGCGTAGAAGCACACCATCCCCAAAGCTTCCACCGAGAATAAAGCTTGCCTTGTAATACGAGGGTATGACGAGCACGCCTTTCGCCCGCCTCAATAGGGAATTCAGTTGCTCCGCAGGCCGGTGTTCGTCTCTGACCCGTTCGACGGCGATCTTTGCATTATCAATCACATGCTTCGCATCCATCGCTTCGTCAGCCAAAGTCGGTGGGGACAGGGTGAAAGCCAGAGCAGCCAGAGTGGCGATAAGGGCACGGGACAGAGAAAGGTGACTCAGCATGATTAGCCTCTTGGGTCGGGGTTTAGAGGAGTGGGACTCGGAATCAATATGGGCTCCGGACTCGTTATCCAGGTTCAAAAAAACAGACCAGATCAGTGTCTGGCAAAAGTGAGTCGATTTTGTGACCGCGTTATTGCGCTTTATGCGTCTGCCGCGGTGCGTCCGATTGATTGAGCTTTTTAGCAGTAAACCCGGGCTTTGGGCAACGGAGAAGTCGAGATGATAGTTAGTACCGTTCTCTCATCAGGCCATCAACATAGCGGCCCTGGAATAACGTAATTCCCAACTGGCGACCGGCGCGAATGGCTGCTTCAGAATCACAACGCGCTAATATTTTGCGGCCTCGCTTGCGCATCATGATCATTGCTTTAAGCTCTTCGCCTCGTTCGGTGCCAATCAAACCGGCAATCTCATTTGACCAACTGAGCTTGCCGTAGGTGACGCCCATGCGAATGGGGTCAGCGTATGAAAAAGTGTCAAGGGTCAGCCCGTCTACACAAATCTGGTAACCGCGTTCGTTGAGAAAATATCGGGCCATAGCCATGGCCATCGCGGAATCAACTTCTAGGTCATACCAGCTTACAAAATGATCATCGCCGTTGGCATCTTCAGAATAGGTGTGTGGCTCGTCGTCGAAAAGAGTTCGAATGCGGTTACAGCTCCTGTTGACATCGCGCTGCGAACCCGCGTTGACGGTCATGACCAGGTCCTGGTTGATCATCGGGAAAATCTGCACATGCATGGCACTTTCCAGATTCCCAAACATGCGGGACACGATCTTTGATTTCACGGGCGTTCTGTTGCCCGGCAACAACTTAGAAAGATGCAAATGAACAACCTTCCGCCCTTCCGGATTGCGCCGCATCCGATCAAGCGTGTCACACAGCAGATTTTCCTGATATGCGGTGGTTTGTTTTATAAATCGAAGAGGCGAAAAGACGCCGCTTTCCTTTGTTGCTTTTTCGACCAGATGGCCCTGTATGGCCCAATTACCGGCGCTTTTATAGTCGCGATGGGTGATATATCCGACGAGCAATACCACCAAAAGGCGGCATCATGGTAACCATTTGGAAAAGGTTAAGGAATACAGTGAGTTTAAGATCGAACGGCCTTCGGAGCGGTTCGAATTTGTTGTGGGCGAGGGGAGTCCTAGTGAAACGTATTTTGGTAACTGGTGGAGCAGGCTTCATCGGCTCTCATCTCTGTGAGCGCTTGATAGCTGAGAATCATGAGATTCTCTGCGTCGACAACTATTTTACAGGGCGGCGCCACAACGTTGCTCATCTGATGAATCAATCTGGGTTTGAGCTTATGCGTCACGATGTGACGTTCCCGCTCTATTTGGAAACCGACGAGATATACAATCTCGCCTGCCCGGCGTCCCCTGTGCACTATCAGTTCGATCCCGTTCAGACGACGAAAACCAGCGTTCATGGCGCTATCAATTTGCTAGGCCTTGCCAAACGCACCCGAGCTAAAATTCTACAGGCGTCGACCAGCGAGGTGTATGGCGATCCAGATATTCACCCCCAGGTCGAGGGCTATAACGGTAATGTCAATCCGATCGGGCCGCGCGCCTGTTACGACGAAGGCAAGCGTTGTGCCGAAACATTGTTCTTCGACTATTACCGTCAGCACGAGCTACGGATAAAAGTTGGGCGCATCTTCAATACCTATGGTCCACGCATGCTGCCCAATGATGGCCGTGTGGTGTCTAATTTCATTGTCCAAGCGCTGAATGGCGAAGACATCACGATCTACGGTGATGGCAGTCAAACGCGGTCGTTTTGTTATGTCGATGATTTGGTTGATGCTCTGATTCGTTTAATGGGGTCAGGTGACAATTTCACCGGACCGGTCAATCTTGGGAATCCCGAAGAGTCTACAATTCTTGAATTGGCCGAAATGATTATCGGGATGACAAAGTCATCATCGAAGATAGTCAACAAGCCCCTCCCTCAAGATGATCCTGTTCGACGTCGACCGGATATCTCTCTCGCAAAGGACGCGCTTGGGTGGCAGCCCACCGTGCCGCTAGAGCATGGGTTGGAAAAGACGGTGCATTTTTTCAGAACTCTTTTGGCCGCCTAAGGTATGGCGCGGACATGACAAACACAGCTGCCGATCTTACGAGTCACCTAGGTCGTTTCAAAGAGCGTCGCTTGGTCTGTGTTGGCGATGTTATGGTTGATCGCTTTATCTATGGTGATGTCCGTCGAATATCGCCGGAAGCGCCTGTCCCGGTCGTTCGCATTACAGGTGAATCCTCACAGCTTGGAGGCGCTGGTAACGTTGCCCGTAACGCCGCAGCTCTAGGAACATCAATAGCATTCTTTTCTGTCATTGGTTCGGATCGTGCTGGTCGTGAAGTCACCAGCCTGTTGAGTGAAGTTGAACACATTGAGCCCTTTCTTCGGGTCAACGCGGATCGAGAAACAACTATCAAGAACAGGTTCTTCTCTGCCAACGGCCATCATCTCTTGCGGGCCGACCGTGAAACTGCGGCCCCGCTCACGTCTGCTGATGAAGAAGACCTCAGTAAGTCCCTAGCCAATGAGATAGCGACAGCTGATGCGGTTTTGGTGTCCGATTATGGCAAAGGCGTGATTACAGAAAGCTTCGCCCGTATTGCGATTGATGCCGCTATGAAGGCCGGTAAACCTGTCATTATCGATCCAAAAGGCTCGGATTATGCGCGATACGCGGGGGCGACGGTTGTCACCCCAAACCGTGTCGAACTGGCGCTTGCTTCCGGCAAGGCTGTTGAGTCAGATGACGATCTCGTTGCTGCTGCCCAACATTTGTTGGCGGCGGCTGACCTTGGGGCGGTTCTGGTCACGCGTTCAGCCGATGGCATGACGTTGGTGCAAAAAAACGGTCAGGTGGATCACCTCAGCGCTGAAAGCCATGAGGTTGCAGATGTCACCGGCGCGGGCGATACGGTTGTTGCAACACTGGGCGCAGCTCTGGCCGGTGGTGTTGGGTTGTTAGAGAGTGCGCGTCTTGCCAATGCAGCTGCTGGACTTGTCGTACAGCGGCGCGGAACAGCTGTGGTGTCTGCGCGAGAGCTTGCGGCGGCGCTGCTTCGTCGAGACTTAACGTCGGTGGAAGCTAAGGTCACAGATGCTTCGACTGCGTCGGCCCGGGCATCGTTGTGGCGCAGCGAGGGCAATGTCATTGGTTTTACCAACGGGTGTTTTGATCTTCTTCACCCTGGTCATGTCTCTTTACTGGATCAGGCTAAGTCCGCTTGCGATAAACTTGTTGTTGGCTTGAACTCAGATGTCTCCGTATCTCGACTCAAAGGCCCTGATCGACCAGTGCAGCCTGAAACATCAAGAGCAACGGTTCTTGCATCTATGAAAAATGTCGATTTGGTTGTCGTCTTTTCCGAAGACACACCTCTCGCATTAATCGAGTCACTCAGGCCCGACGTTTTGGTTAAGGGTGCCGACTACGCGAAGGCGGATATTGTCGGCGCTGATGTGGTTGAGGCCTACGGTGGTAAAATAATCCGTGCCGATTTGGTTGACTCTGTCTCGACAACAGCGACAATTGCTGCGCTCCGGGAGGGATAATTATGCACCGCACTTTCATAATGCTCACAGTTGCAGCGGCCTTGGCCGGTTGCGGCGCGATGGGAGAATTTTTTCCAGACTTTGATTCTTTTGGTGGTGGCTCTGGATCATTTATGCCGATGGACCGGACGTCTTCTTCCATAGGCTCAGGAACTTCAATTCGGCCAGAAACATTGGTTGGGTGTCGGGGCCATGTTCTTGTTCCGGCTATGGGCATGACTTTTGTCCCATATGGCCGTCCAGCCCCGGGCAGTGGTCAATTCCTTCGTGAGGAAAGCCTCACACCGCCCTATCGCGTGTTACCCCCAGGCGCAGCAGCGACCATGGACAACGTGCCCTCGCGGTTAAACATTGACGTCGATCGCAACAATCGCATCGTCAATATTCGCTGCGGTTAATCACCGCCTCTCAAATTCCTGACCACTATATGCGGGGATCGGTCATCGCCATAAGGCGCTGACCAGCCCCATGGGCGAAGCGCAACGTTAACGCCTTACGTCTCGCCGGATGAAGGCGGTGCATAACTGCAGGACGCACAACCGTAGTTGTGTGGCGGTCTGCGACCAATATTCCACAGGTCTCCGGCAGGATGTTTAGGGGGAACTCCTCAGGTACGGCGAACGAGAAGCCATCGCAGTAGGGCACATAATCGAGCCATTTATCATCGGCACGAAAATCGGCCACTGTGCTCTTGACCTCAACCATGACAATGGTGCCATCAGGGGCCAATCCAGCGACGTCGGCTCGTCGTCCATTGCCTAACTTAAACTCCGTCAAGGCAGCGTAGCCTATTTCGCCCAGCCACCGGCAGACTCCGCGGGTGACGCCGGCCGTCACTGCGGCCGCGTCGGTGTAGCGGATTGCCTGTGATTTGCGTCGGACGAGAGGCGTGTTCATCATATGTTCCCCTCGGTACTGTAGGCATATGACCGAAGTCTGACAAGGTGCGCCTCTCGTCACGCACTTTTAGTTGGGTTTGTTTGTGTTTCAGTGGCGCATAGGTTCGGTCTTCGCAAAAAAGATCATTTTTCTTTTTTGCGCGATCCTTTTTCTCAACATCCGCTTCCACTTGTTCTGACCAAGAAAAGGTTTATGGTGCGCCGCGTTTGACGCTCCAAGAAGGACTTCAGCTATGGTTAGAGTGTTGCGTGCCAAGCTGCATGGCATTCGAGTAACGGGAGCCGACCTGCACTATCACGGGTCGATTACTCTTGATCCTGAACATTGTGAAAAGGCCGGCTTACATCCGACCGAGTTTGTTGACGTCTGGAATAAAAACTCAGGCGCCCGGCTTACAACGTATGTGATTTACGGAGAGCCAGGATCTCGGTGCTGCATCCTCAACGGCGCTGCAGCGCGCACGTGCCAGCAGGGAGACGAGCTTATTCTTGCAGCCAGTTGCGATATGAAACCCGATCAACTTTACGATCACCATCCGCGCATTTTGACCTTTACACCCGGTAATGAAGTTGACCAGGTTCTCCAATACGACGTCTTCAAGAGTGACGCCTTTGAACACGACTTCAGGATCACAGACCTTAGCGCCACGGAGCAGCCGGTCAGTGTACACAATTACGCCAATGTTGATCTTCGCGCCATTCGCGCCGACCTCGAAGCACAGGGCTGGAGCCTCCAAGACATTGACGCATTTGTCTCCAAACACCTCACTCGGTAACTGATCAAACTTTCCGACGACTGCAGCTTCAAAATTGCCTGATGCGGCATGGGCGCCTTACTCTACGACCGTGAGCGACACCACCAGAGATCTACCTAGCCCACCGCTTCCGCTGACAACTCGTCGTCTGACGATCCGGGAATATACGGATGAAGACTGGCCCGCAGTCTATGCCTATGTGAAGGACGACTCTTTTTGGAAACACCAAGCGGGAGGGCCACCTATTGAAGAGCGGGTAAAAGCCCTCATAGAATGGGCGGCCCGCGAGCAAAATTTTTCCCCGCGAGTGAATTACTATCTCGCCGTTACAGAAACCAAGTCTGGGGATATCGTTGGTGAAGCTTTGATGAAGGTTATTCCGCCGGGTCATGGCCAAGGCGAGATCGGGTTTGGCATCGTGCCGTCTCAGTGGCGTAAGGGATATGCGACAGAAGTTTCTCGGGCGCTCATTGATGCGGGATTTACGACGCTGAACCTTCATCGTATTTCGGCCCAATGTGCGCCTGAAAATAAAGTCAGCATTCGCGTGATGCAGAAGCTGGACATGGCCCGTGAAGGCCTAATGCGAGAGCATTATCGGGCAGGCGGGAAATACTGGTCGAGCGTGGTTTATGCGCTGCTGGCTCGCGAATACGAAAAGATCAAAACGAACACAAGCCGTTAGGCTTTTACCTCAATTCTCGATTCACTTGAGCCGCTGCTATTGGCCTGTTGTGATGCGTTCAACCAGCTGCTTCACGGTGGGAACAAACCCATCCTTGTACCAAGGGTCTTGAGAAAACCGGTAGGCGTTGTGTCCGGCAAACATCAACTCATTATCAACCGCACCGTCGTGCACAATGTTTTGCAGCGTCTTTTGAATGCAGAAAGAACGAGGGTCAGCTTTGCGCCCGGTCGATCCCTTCTCATTTTCTGACCAGTTTGAGAATTGGCACGACGATAAACATCCCATGCAAGCAATCTGATCAGCCCGAATTTCTTCGGCTTTTTCAGGTGTCACATAAATCAATGTAGAATCTGGCGTTTTAAGTGTGTCGGTTCGCCCCGAAGCAACCCAGCTTTCCGCTAACGCTTTATCATCTGCAGTAACAAATACTTCCCGTTTGCGTGCTCCGATTCCTAGTGCGGTATCATGGGCGCGGACGGGTTCTGGTGAGAATGCAATCTGGTGTTCTGACCGAGCGACCAATTCATCGATAAAATTATTTTTTACAGCCGATGAATAGAATCCGGTTGGGCTAAATTTGTGCAAAAGAACGTCGCCGGGATCAAGAGTGAGAAGTCTCTGCTTCCATTCGTCAGAAATTTCACTTTCTTGTGTCAGCAACGGTCGAGTGCCGAACTGAAAACACACGGGTCCGACTTCAGGGTTGTCGAGCCAGTGATCCCATTCGCTGAGCCACCAAACGCCCCCCGCCATCACGATAGGGACATCATTTAACCCGGCTCCATTCATTACGGAGCGCAAGGCGACGACCCGAGGGTACGGGTCTTCAGGTGCCTTAGGGTCTTCTGAATTTGATAGCCCATTATGGCCGCCAGCCAGCCAAGGGTCTTCGTATACGACACCACCCAAAAACTCAGAGCACTTGTGGTAGGCTCGTTTCCATAATGCTCGGAAGGCCCGGGCGGAAGAAATAATTGGGTAATAGTAAATGCCGTATTGGGTTGCGATCTCAGCCAGTCGATAAGGCATGCCTGCGCCACAGGTCACGCCGTGCACCATATCGCGACACTTTTCCATAATGCCGTGAAGCACGCGTTCAGCTCCACCCATTTCCCAAAGAATATTCACATGGAGCCGGCCTTCACCGTTACGCAGTTCATGCGCAATTTGGGCTTGGGCAATACCACCATCAATGGCGTATTTGACCAGTTCTTCGTGCCGTTCTTTGCGGGTCCGGCCACTGTATGTCTGAGGCAAAATATTGCCGTCGTCTTTAAAGGAGTCGGCGTTGACGCCAGAAAACGTGCCGATACCGCCTGCACCGGCCCAAGCGCCAGAACTCATACCGGTCGAAACAGCAACACCCTTGCCGCCTTCAATGAGAGGCAAAGCTTCGGCGCCGGAAATCATAAATGGTTTGAGTGTTTTCACGCGGTTCCCTCTCGCTTCAGCCGTCTTAAATTGCGTGCGGCCTCTGCCCCTCTTTTGGCTGAAATATAAAGGTTTCTTGCCGTTAAACCAAATCGCCTTTAGCGAAGGCGGTCCTCAATTGTTGCGGTACATCGGTGCACAAACTACTGACCCCCCATTGCAGTAGTTTGCTTGCTTGGTCTACGTCATTCACAGTCCAAGCCATCACTTCGAGACCGGCAGCGATCAAAGTCGCTGCTTGGTCACCAGTCAATCGATCTGCATTGGGGCATGCCATAGATGCATCGAGTGAACCGATGGCCTCACTCCAGTCGTCGGGCAGGAGATCAAAGCAAAGTCCGCGGGGCCATTGGGGCGCAGCTTCCTTGGCGGCTGCAAGTGCAACCCTCGAGAAACTTGTGATGACCGGTGGTTGTTTTCCCGTTGGCC
>Ga0222718_10002918_pt1 | contig 14941 bp, 13 predicted proteins | sample C33_27DmetaG_FD_165045 | JGI IMG/M metagenome (GOLD analysis project Ga0222718, IMG submission 165045) | Estuarine water microbial communities from San Francisco Bay, California, United States - C33_27D | ecosystem: Environmental > Aquatic > Marine > Unclassified | place: USA: California... | reverse complement strand
AGTTCGAGTGTTAATACATATGATTCTGAATATAACAAATACTCCCATAGCAATAGTCAGGATTTAAATAATATTATCTTATTACATTATGCAGGCAGCAATAAACCTTGGCTTACAAGTGGTGCTTTTAGTAAGGGTGCTGCTCATTATCACTTAAATTTTAGAAAGCTTTACAGAAACAAATATCACATTACCCACAAATGGAAACTAGCTTCAATAAAAGAATTAACTCAGTCTTTAGTCAACAAAAAATTTTTTTTGATTGATTCTAAATCAAGCTATATATTTGAATTTATTAGAAGCATGGTTAAATTTAAATGATACTCTTATTAAAATCAACTGGGAGGTGTTAATTGAACATTTTAGTATTTGGTAGCAACGGATTGGTCGGTTCTTCAGTTGTGAGAAGGTTTCAAGATCAAGACAATATCTCATTACTACCTGCCACTAGAAAAATGGCTAACTTATTTCAAATTGAAGATACTAACAAAATAATTAGTGATTTCAATCCTGACATTATCGTTAATGCAGCTGCAAGAGTAGGAGGGATTTTAGCAAATAATACAAATCGTACAGAATTCATATTGGAAAACTTAAAAATAAATATAAATATTATTGAGAGTATTATTAGTCGTCCAAAAATAAAACTAATAAATCTAGGAAGCAGTTGTATTTATCCCTTAAACGCTGAAAATCCAATAGATGAAAAAAGTTTGATGACTGGAAAGCTTGAACCTACTAATTCTCCTTATGCAATGGCTAAACTCACTGCAATTGAGTTAGGTGATGCACTGAAATCTCAATTTGGCCATGTGATAGTAAATTTAATGCCGACAAATCTCTATGGTCCAAATGATAATTTTGATGAACAAAGCAGTCATGTTATACCTGGGTTAATGGGAAGACTACATAATGCAAAAGTAAATAATGAAAAGATTTTCAGTGTTTGGGGAACAGGAGAGCCTCTTAGAGAATTTCTTTATGTTGATGACTTAGCTAATTGCATTGACTTTATCATTAAAAATGAAGTCAATGCTGATATTTTAAATGTTGGAAGCGGTATTGAGATCTCTATCAAAGAATTAGTTGCTGTACTCGCAGAAGTTATTGGCTATGGTGGAGAAATAACATTTGATTCGAGCAAGCCAGATGGAAACCCCCGAAAACTTTTAGACTCAAGTAAATTGAACGGCTTCGGGTGGAAGGCTTCTACTAGTCTTAAAGAAGGTTTGAAAACAACATATGACTGGTACTTGAATTCATTAAGCTGAATATTCCCAACTTGGTTTAAGCAAATTATTATCTATTAACATTTTTTCCTTCTCTGCGTTATTAATATCTTCAGTTACCATCATTTCTACCAATTTGTTAAAAGAAACTTTTGGAGTCCAATCTAGTAGTTTTCTTGCTTTTGAAGAATCTCCCAGTAGATGTTTGACCTCATTCGGTCTTTCGTATTTTTTTGACGTAACAACAAAATCTGACCAATCTAGGCCAACCACTTCAAATGCTTTCTCAGCAAAATGTTTGACTGAATGGGCTTCACCTGTAGCTAATACCCAATCGTCTGGTGATTCATTTTGTAACATTAAATACATACCTTCTGTGTAGTCACCAGCAAATCCCCAATCTCTAGTTGCTTCTAAATTTCCGAGCGTTAACTTGGACTGAAGTTTAGTATGAATTCTGCCAACAGCTTTAGTTATTTTTCTTGTAACAAAAGTTTCCCCTCTGAGTGGAGATTCATGATTGAACAAAATACCATTAACTGCAAAAATTCCATATGACTCTCTATAGACTTTTGTTATATTATGAGAAAAAACTTTCGCGGCAGCATATGGACTTTTTGGGTCAAAAGGAGAATTTTCAGATAATATAGTTTCAGTAGCTCCTCCAAACATTTCAGAAGATGATGCCTGATAAAACTTTATATTCTTTTCGACATTTCTTATAGCCTCTAATATCGTCACTGTGCCAACTGTAGAGGTGTGCGTTGAGTATATTGGATTTTTAAATGATACAGCAACATGAGATTGTGCAGCTAAGTTGTAGATTTCATCAGGAAGTATATTGTTTATTAAATTAGTAAGAGAAGATGAATCAATCAAATCTGAAAAGTATAATTTTAGTTTATCAGTTCCAGAATATTCTGATATCAGTGGATCAATTCTAGAAGTATTAAGATTTGAACTTCTTCTAACTAATCCATGAACTGTGTAACCTTTTTCTAATAGAAATTTAGATAAATAGTATCCATCTTGTCCTGTAATACCTGTAATTAATGCGTCCAAAAAAACTCCTTTTTATTAGTTTATTTATTAATGTTTTTTATATTATTTTTAACAAAAAAAATACTTAATGAAAAAAAGAAAAGTATACCAAAATAGGGATTTTCCATTGACCCATCAAACATGGAGATCATAAACAAAGGAAGTAAATATCTTAGAAATTCCTTGTGGTCTAGATATTTTTTTTGATAGTAATAAAGATAATAAAAGAGTAAGACAAATGAAAATAAAGATATCATTCCTCCCCTCAATAAAATATTTATAAAATAATTATGAGAATTTTCATTAGAACTATCTAATCCTGAATAATTTAAATTCTGAAATAGTGGGAGTGGCTGACTATATCCAAAACCAACAATTAGTTTATTCTCTTCAGTTAGAGACTTGATAGCATCCTGCCATAATTGTAGACGCCAATTAAGATTCCCATCCGCTGAATAAAGCCTACCCTCAAAAATGTAAAAAATTGGCAATGTTCCATCATAAGTATTAGAGTACACATACTTATTTTTGAATACACCCGTAATTGCCTGGTCAGTTTCTTCAATCGTATAAATGTTGTCTACCAAACTATGTGAAGTTAATGCAAAAAAACTTGTAAAAATAAATAAAACTAATACATTTCTTTTTAAATTTTTCTGAAATATATGTCTGTATGTGTAAAGTTCAAAAATAAAATATACAATTAATGCAACACCCGCAGATCTACTTTTAAAAATAACTAGTGGCAAAATAAGTGATGATACAATAATAAATATATCAATTGAGTTCCGATTAATAAAAAATTTGTTATTAAAAAATGAAATAAAAATAAAAAATATTGCTATTTCTGCAGCTTTTGCATATTGAAACTTATCTGAGTAATTCTCAAAAAAACTTTCTAAAAAGTTTGGATAATAAATACTGTTTAAAATATAGACTAGAGCTAATCCTGAATACCCCCAGTAAAAATATACTTTTTTCAGGTAGAAATTATTAAAAACTATATAGCCAAGAAAGAAGTACGAAACATACCATATATTGATACTGTTTTTAATTGTATAAATATTAAGTACATCTGAGGGATAGATAACCAAAGTACAAAGAAATGTAAAAATTATAAATAAATGTGTATAAATTATCTTATTACCAAGAGAATTTTTAAATTCTTTTACAGAATAGAGATAATATATAGTTATCAAAATCGAAAAACCTACTAAAAATTCAGCTAATCGAAAACCAATAATGTAAACTCCAAGTAATGGTCTACCGAATACAAGCAATGTTATTAAAACTCCAAATAAAAGGTTTAATATATATGGTTTTCTTAAATTATTAATCATAAAAATTTTTTAATTTTAGATATTTTTTTTCTTACTTGCACGTACAAATTATATAAATATTTTCTAGTTTCAAACATCAATAATGTATTTAAAATTTTAAACTGATTTATATTTTTTCTATTTGCACTATACACAATTTTTGACTTGTAGGCCTCTTCAAAGACACGTAATATTTCAGTTGCTGAGGATTCAAAATCGTACGGATATTCGTTTAATTTTTCAGTGAGAAAAGTATATTCTGAACTAATTAGTTCAATTTTTTCTTTTATTGAGTATTTAGAAAACTCAACTCCAAAATCTTTACAATACTCAACTAATGCACCACTTTTTACATAAAGCACTGGTAGTCCACACATAGCACCTTCCATATGGTGATTGCCAGATGGTTCATTCTTTGATCCAGTTATATATATATGATGCTTTTTTAATTCCTCAGCTAAGTCTTTGCCGTGAAGAGGTGGGATTATTTTCGTATTTGGCATTTCAATATTTTTTGGTAAATTTCCAATGTATGTGAAACTCACTTTCTTTGAAAAGATATCATCTGATAAGAATTTGTCTAATAGTAGATATTCCTCAAAACCTTTCATATAGTTACTGCTCCAATGATGTGTTACTAAACTTAATTTTTCTTTACCATCCCAATATGATTTACCCGCAGTATTAAATATTTGTCTAGTAGGGCCACCTTTTATTAGGTGAGCAATATTACTTGTGTGTCCAAAGTTAACATATAGATCTTTTAACCACCTACTAACATAAAAGGTTATGTCTATATTTTGATTGCTTTGTGCGATGATCTTATTGACACTGTTTGTACCTTTTCTTTCATCGCATTCATTTATTCGGTGAAAACTTATAGCTTCACTGTTTATATATTTTTGATAATAGTCTACATGACAACTACTAAATGAACTTGTGTCTGAATTAATGAAGGGAGCAGTTAATAGTATTATGTCTATGTCTCTATCTTTAAGTGTGTGAACAACTGTGTGTCCTTTTTCTTTAAGAAAGTTGGATAAATTTTTTAAGTATTCATTTCCTCCACCATAAGGACCTTCTACAACTTCTGAGCCAATACTAATCTTCATAAAAACTTTTAAACATATCTATGTATACTGGCGTGACATTTGGGATAGTCAGTTTATTAGAATTTTCATAAGCAAACTCAACATCTGGTACTGCATTTTCAAAATTATTCTTTGAAATATCGAATAAAGAATCCGGACTGAGTATTTCTGGTGCAATACCTACATTGGTAGAAATAATTGGAGTTTTAATAATTCCACACTCCACTATAGCTTGTGGTCCACCTTCAACTCTTGATGTCACAAGATACAGATCTAGAAGATTATACATCTCATTAATTTCATTTATTTTTAACATTTCAAAGTAAACATAGGGTATATTGTTTTTTTTCAATTGATTTACTAAATACTGTCTTCTAGTACCAGTTAAAACTACCTTAAGATTTTTATTTGATTTATAAATATTTATGACCAAGCTTAGAAAAATATCTGGGCCTTTAATAAGCTTTGGAGAAACTAGATCCTTACCCTCTGTATCTCTCTGAAAACTTCCAACAAGATAATCTTCTTCTTTAAAGTTGTACTTTTTTCTAAGTTGACTTTTGTCTTCAATTGAAAACCAGTTATCAGTATTAACCCATAGAGGAATTGTTGTAACTTTTTTGTTTGTTAACTTTTGAAGATCACTCTCTGTTTTTCTGGATATGGCATGATACTCGTGTACAAACTTATCAAGTTCATGAAAATTATTTACTTCATCTGCACTGTCAAGATTAATGTGGTGGTATGTACACAAAATCTTTTTTTTGTTCAATTGAGATTGTGGAATTTTTTTCCATAACCAAGGAGCAAGAACCCAAACTATATCTGCATTTCTTACGTATTTTGTTGAGATGTTTTTATTAGTTTCATACCATTCATCTCTTATACGATCAACAATCCAAGATTCTTTTATTTTTGATACATATATTTTCATATGGTTATAACTATAAGGTTATATTACTGTGGAGTAATACTATATGAAAAATGTTTTAATTACAGGTATTAGTGGACAAGATGGAATTTTCTTAACTCAAAAAATTGTTTCTAGTCTGAACAATTTTTGTATTTACGGTGTAACTAGAAGTCCAAAAAATACATTCAGAAAGCTTAAAAAATTTATTCCAGAATTAACTGAAGATAATTTAAAGTTATTTCCTATTAATCTGTTGAACAAACCTGAATGTAGAAAATTAATATCATCAGTAGAATTTGACTTTGTATATAATTTAAGTGGGCCAAGCAATGTTTATGAATCCCTTATTAATCCGTTAGAAACTAAAAATTCTATCACAACGATATTTGATAATCTTGTAAACTCCCTAATAGAAGTTGAAAGCAACTGTAACTTTTTCCAAGCTTCTTCATCAGAAATGTTTGGAAATAATGGTGATTTAATATTTAATGAGCAATCAACTTATTCTCCTAACTCTCCGTATGCAGAAGCAAAACTAAAAAATCATCTGAAAATCATACAAAACAATATAGATCAACGGATGAATTTTTCTTCTGGAATAATGTTTAATCATGAATCTGAATTTAGAAATAGTAATTTTTTATTTGTAAAAATTATTGACAAAGCAATTATGATAAAAAAGCATAAAAATTCTGTGCTTGAAGTAGGTTCATTGAGCTACAAGCGAGACTGGAGTTACGCTAAAGATGTTGTAGATGCAATCTTTATGATTAACTCGAACCCAAAATCTAACTCATATGTAATTGGTTCAGGAAATAGTTACAGTATTAAGAGGGTAGTTCAAATTGTTTTTGATGAACTTAATTTAGATTATGAAAAATATGTTGTAGAAAATGAAAAACTTTTACGACCTGGTGATCCAGTAGAAATTATTGCGGATACGGCGAAAATTAATCAACACTACGGTTGGTCAACTTCTCATAGCTTAAAGGACATATTAAAAATAATGATTGATCATAGATTGAAAAATTTGTAATACCTTTTTGCCTTTAAGAAATACTCTCTTTGTTCTTTTTTAAAGTTTGTAGAAATATTGTTGTCAATGTTTAAATCATACAAGAATTTATTTATGATTCTAATATTCATCTTTTCATTCAGTAGGTCTATTAACATCTTATAATCCTGGGAATAGTAAAAATTTTCATCATAAAGTCCTAAATTTACAAGTGATTTTTTTCTAATTAATAACGTACCGTGTATAAGTGGATTTTTAAATAATACTTGAAACTTCATTGGAAAATAAAAAGAAAGGCCTGGTAATTTTATCTTTGAATTTTGTATATTAGCTCTTGAACCTACGGCATCTAAATTATATTTCTTAATGTAATTTAACTGGGTAGCTATTCTCTCAGGGTGGCTAATGTCATCAGCATCTTGCCTCGCAATAAAATCTCCTTTACTGTTCTTAATTAGAATATTTAAAGACTTTGTGAGACCAATGTTTTTATCATTTGTAAATATTTTTACCTTTTGTGAATTTAAGGATTTTATTCTAATTAAAGTATCGTCAGTAGATCCGTCATCGATGACCAATATTTCTATGTTCTCATAAGTTTGATTAATAATACTATTTATAGCTTTAGCTATTCTCTCCTGATCATTGAATACTGAAATGATTACTGAAACTAGTGGCTCTGGTTTCATTTAGATCTATTTTCCATAAATAATTTTGTTAAAGTCGTTTATTAACCTATGGTCTGATAATTTCTTACCTATATAATTAAATACATCTTTGCTAATTCTTTCCAGCAACTCAGTATCGTGTAGTAATGATAATTTTAATTTGAAATCAGTTTGATTATTAACCTCGTATGCAAGCTCATATTTTTCTGGGAAGAATTCACATAAACTTTCCCAGTTTGGAAAAATTGAAGGCACTCCCATTGATGAAGCTTCGCACAGGACTCTTGGTTGTCCTTCGAATATCTTGGTAGGTAGAATTAATGCTCTTGATTTACTAATAACATTTAAAGCATTTTCAAGCTTCAGCTCCCCCAGGTATTCTATATTGTCTGTATTTTTTAAAAGTTTATCAATTTTTGGGGTTTCTATTTTTCCAGCAATTTTCAATTTTATTTTATTATTATCAAATGTTTTCCAATTGTTGATTAAATCATATATCCCCTTTTCTTCATTTATTCGACCAACATAGACTATATATTCACTTTCAGGATCATAAGTATCTGTAAGTGAAGTTGTCAGAGAAATTGGATTATAAAATTTATGGATTTTTTGTGAATCTACTCCTATCTCATTGAGGTATTTTTTATGAAGATTATTTAGTGCAATAATTTTTACTGGATAAGTCTTCATAAATTTTATTAGCTTTTTAGTGTTCCAAATTACTAAAAACGATTTCAATAAGGAATCAGAATAATATTTATTAAATCTAAACGTACCTCTGCCCACATAATTACATGCATTGCAAGTTTCTTTTTTTTTAGAATGTTTATTTGAAAAATAAGATTTTGAACAAAAATACCTAAAGTTGTGAATTTTTAGAATAATTTCTAGTTCATTTTTATGAGCAACTTTAAGTAATCCAATATTTCCTTTAAACCAAAGGTTGTGGGCATAAAATATATCAATTGGCTTATTTTTAATTAACAATTTTAATTTTTTATTTGATGCATAATTTGAATTAGTAAAAAAAGAAATCAGATCAGCTAGTTTTAATTTTTCAGAGTTAAAAAATGTTAATTTCTTTACACTAAAATATTTTTCTAAAAAAGCAATCTCTTCAAGATAATTTGCATCTTCACCTCCAAAATTTAAATAATTTGTATGTGAAATAAGTATATTTTTCACGATTCTTTTAAGTTTTTTACTATGTTGTAATCTTCGTTAATTTCAATTTTAAGAATATTGTCAACATTCTGAAAACTAGTCGGATCATGAGTTGAATTAATTATTGTAGTTGAATTTTTTTTCAAGATTTCAAAAATAGTTTTTTTAGTTTCTGCATCTAAGTTCGACGTTGACTCATCAAGAAACAATATATCAGGCCCGGAAATAAGTGCTCTTATAAAAGCTATCTTTTGCATTTGACCTGATGACAATGCTTTATTGCTGATAATATCTTCAAGATGAAAAACATCCTTATCTTGAAATACATTGAGGATTGAAAGATAGTCATTTAAGGTTTTGTCTTCAATCTTGTTTCTAACACCATAAAGAAGATTGTTTCTTAAACTAGTTGTGAAAATAAGTGGAGTTGGACCAACATAGCCGAATTTATTGGAAAAAGCTTGAACAAATCCTTTTTCTGGAAAATATATGCCAGCAAGTATGCCGAGTAGCGTGCTTTTTCCAGATCCATTTGGACCTGTTAGAAGAGTATGAGTATTTTTCTTGAAAGTTTGGTTGAGATTTTTAAAAATATATTCCTCAGAACTTTGATATTTAAAATCAACTTCAGATAATTTGATAGCACTATCTGATAAATTGATTTTGTTAGCTTCTGATGTTACATATTTATGAGGTATATTAGTTTTCTCTAATTCGTAAAACTTTTCTAAGTGAACATGGCTATTAGCAATGTTGTTTAAAGAACCCGTTAGTAAACCTAATGCCTGAAACATTCTTAGTGTTACCCCAACAAAATCAACAGTAATCGTAAAGTTTTCACTAAAGAAGCTGATGATAATAGATAATATAAAAACAGTAATAAAGCTTGGTAGGAATGAATTTAAGATTCCATATATATGATTTCGTAATAAATATTCTTTATGTATTTGAATGCGTTTTGAAAAAATAAGTAATTCATCTTTTTGTTTGTTCAACAATTTTATTAAAAATAAATTTTCTACTACTCGCTGAATGTCGTAAAAAGCAGACTTACCTTGTTCATAGGATTGATGCATAGATTCTCTACTCTTTTTTAACAAATAAGTAATTGGTTTAAATAGTAGAATTATAACTATTGAGTAAATCCCTATATCAAAAGGGTTGGTAGTGAGTAAATATACTGAGAATGCTACTGATTGCAGCAAGTAGTTTAAAAAATTTGAGATACTTGCATAAAAAAATGCAATATGTCCTGATAAAGTGTTTATATAAAAAAATGAGTCTGCAATAGATAGATTTTGTTTTTCAAAAATTGATGAAAATATATGCTTTCTTAAATTATTACTTATTTTTAATTGGAAATCTTTTATTAGAACTGACTGAAAATATTGTGCAGAATATCTAATCAAAATTAAAAGAGGTAGAAAGATTTTAAGTTCTAATATTGTAGTAAGAAAATTTAGATTATTTAAAATATTGGAGTCTCCGGTCAAAATATTTGTAAAAAGTAAAATTACTAAGATATCTGCTAACGCAATAGCTTGAGATAAGACAACCGAAAGAGATATGATAGTCTTTTTTCTCTTTACGTTTGTAAGTTTTGAAATATAAAGAGTATCTTTATAGACTTGAATTATTTTTTTCACTACATTTAAAATACTAATTTAAATATTTTTTAAGCTCTCTCAGTTTAAAAATAATCTTCTTTAATTATTTAAAAGAAATTTTATAGTTAATACATAAACAACAGAGAACTATCTAGGAATATAATCTGAAGAGAATTGCTATTAAAATTTAAAGCTAACTTTTTATTTTATACTCTCTAGAATGCAAATATAAAAAAGTATTAAAAATAAATTAGCTTGGAAGAAACATGCAAAAAAGACTATTAAATTTTTTAGTTGATCCTATCACAGGTGAAAATCTTGAGCTGGTTCCAACATTAGTTGAAAATGATGAGATAGTTACTGGATTATTAAAATCATCTACGAATACCTTCCATATTTCAAATGGCATACCACGCTTTGTTCCTGATGAAAGCTACTCAACTAATTTCGGATGGCAGTGGAATAAGTGGTCGAAAGTACAGTTTGAAGATGAAAATTTAGATAAACCTATGATGAATCACACAAGTAATATGTTTAAATCTATCACATTATTAGAGAACAACTCACTGGAAGGTTTAACTGTTTTGGATATGGGCTGTGGTTCAGGAAGATTTGTTGATATAGCCCTTAAGAAAGGTGCAACTGTTATTGCAATAGATTATTCGAATGCAGTTGATGTTACGCAACGTAACATTAACAATAAAAATTTAATGGTAGTTCAAGGAGATGCTCTTAGTTTACCTATAAAAACAAATTCTATAGATTATGTATATTCGATAGGTGTTCTTCATCACACACCTTCTCCAAAACAAGGAGTTCAGGAAGCGTATAGAGTTTTAAAAGATAATGGCACTTTTGCATTAAGTGTTTATTCAAAAGGAAGCCTCTATGACTTTTCAGGAGTTCATCTTTGGAGAAAAATTTTTAATTTTACTTGGAGATATCTAAAACACTATCCTCCATTATGGTATTCAGTATTTTTTGGTGGATTGTGTCACTACATAGGAAAAATTAATGTTCGTCTTACCTATCCAATAAGATTCTTTTTTCCAACAATGGTATTGCCAGATCTAAAATGGTCTATATTGGACACATTTGATTCAGTAACGACAAGCTATCAATCTGCTCACGATATACCAGAGGTCACAAAATGGTTTGAAGATATTAAATTTAAAGAAATAAAGGTTGGCAATTGGGGAGTTAACTTAATAGGGAAAAAATGAATATTCTTTATATTTTTGGTTATAAGTACTCACTACAAACTTGGAAAAATAGTGGAGCACTAGAAAGAGAAATTGAGTTTTTTAACAAAATGTGGGAAGACCATAAAGTAATATACACTCTGATAACATACGGAAATAAAAAAGACTTAAAAATTGATTTGCCAGCCAATATTAAGGTTATTCCAATGTTTCCTGATTCTGCTAAAAACAAATCAAGTATAGCTATGTTTATTATGTCTCTTGTTTTTCCATTTAAAATTTATAAATACATGGATGATTTTGACGTAATAAAAACAAATCAACTGAATGGGTCATGGATGGCAATTATCTTAAAAATTTTATTAAAGAATCCTCTATTTCTTAGAACTGGATTTGATCAATTACTCTTTGCTATTAACGATGATAAAAATAAGTTAAAAGTATTCTTTTTTTATCTGCTTACAAGAATTAGTTTATATTTCTGTGATTTTTACTCAGTTACTAGTAAATCAGATATCGATTATTTATCAAAAAGGTTTAAGAATAATACAAAGTTGATTTACAGACCCAATTGGGTAAAAATTGAAGAACAGCTAAAGACAAGTGACAAAAAAAATTTTATATTCTTGAGTGCTGGAAGGCTTGAAAATCAAAAAAATTTCAAATTATTAATAAGTGCTTTATCAGATATTGGACAAGAAATCACAATTATTGGTCGGGGTACAGAAGAATCAAATTTGAAACTTCTAGCAAAATCTTTAAATGTTAATTTAAAAATAGTGCCAGGCTTACCCCACAAAGAATTCCTCCTATTCCTCAAAAATGTAAAATTTTTTATTCTCCCTTCTCTTTATGAAGGAAACCCAAAAGTTTTACTTGAAGCAATGAGCAAAGGGTGTGTTCCAATAGTTTCTGATATAAAAAACCATACAGAAATTATCAAGGATGACTTTAATGGATTAACTTTTACAAATAATGATCTTGAATCCTTGAGAATAACGCTTATCAAAGCTGGAAAAATGAGAAATTTTAAAGAGCTTTCTTCAAATAGTTTTAATACCGTATTAAAAAATAATTCTTTAGAAAAAATTACTGAGCAAGAATATCAAGATTATATCAACTTAAAACAAATTACAAAATGAGTTACTAATGCAAAAATTATTTAAAATAATACAAATAATAGTTAGTTTTAACCTTATTAAGATAACCCGGAATTTTATATTGTACTTTTTCTCACTTTTTATTCCAAAATCCAAGAAATTTATTCTTATTGGTGGTTGGTTTGGAAATAGATTTGCAGATAATTCAAAATATCTATATTTGCATGTAAATAATAATCTAAAAAACCTTGGGTTTAAAAAAGCAATTTGGATTTCTAGAGATTTTGATATTGTAAAAGAGCTTAATGACAACGGCTACTGCGCTTATCAACTCTGGAGTATTCAATCAATTTGGTACCATTTTAGATCATACTTTCATGTTATTGATCAATCGTATAAAGATATTAACTCGATTTTTTCAATTAGAAGTAAGCGTATACATTTGTGGCATGGTTTTCCTTTAAAACGTATTGGTAACATAGGCAGGTATATTAATAACGAAGTTTATGATAAGACAATACCTTTGCAGACAGAGTCAAGAATTTTGACTCTTCTAAATAAAGTAAAGTCTCACGGATTTTGGAGTGACTACTTTTTATTGGGGACTTCAGAACTATCTGCACAAATAATGAGTAAAGCATTTAATGTTAAGGAAAAAAATATGCTTGTTTCTGGGTATCCTAGAAATTTTTCACCAATCTTCAATACTTCTTTAAATTTTTTATTAACAAGCGAAAAAAAAACTTATCAGAATTTAGAATCTTTAAAGAACTCAGATTATAAATTATTTGGTTACTTTCCTACTTTTAGAGACAAGACTGAAACACTTCTTCTTGGTACTAGTAATATCAATGAAGTCTTAGAATTTTTAGACTTTTGTGAAATCAATAAGGTTAAAATTATCTGTAAATTTCACTCAGCAGAGAAAAACACTGGAGATGAGTTATTAGATTTGCACCCAGGACTGATAAATTTGCCAGCAAATCATGATATCTACTCTTATATAGATTTAATTGATGTTGTACTTACAGATTACTCTTCAGTAGGTTTTGATTTTTTACTTTGGGAACGTCCTGTAATATTTTATCCATATGATCTAAAATATTACTCAAATTTAGATAGAAAACTAATTTTTGATTATGAAGAATTTACACCGGGACCAAAAGTGTATACCCTTAATGAACTAAAAAAAATTATACTCAAGCCTTTAGATGAATTAGCTACAGAATATACAAATAAATATGGGGCCCATGCAAATCGTGTTAAAAAAATTCTATATGGTCAATTTGAAAAATATGATATTAATCATTTAATTGAAGAAATAAGGAAATAGTTAGCTAATAATTTTTTCATTAATGAAACTGGGAGTAACTTCTGCTAAAAAAGTTGTTGATCTAGATAAATGTATAGTTTCACTTGAAAATAGCACTTTGTTTCCATCTGTAAAATGTTCTAATTGACTATTAAGGTTCATATTAATTAAATTATCTATTATGAGGTCTATTGGCTCACAAAATTTATTATAAATCTCATCCTTTAAAGAGTTTTTAACAAATTCATGTAACTTAGGTAGTGTAAAACTACATGCTAAACCATGTGGAACAGAATAATCTAAAGTGTATTTGTATGAAATTGAATGTGCGATTGAAGTACGTGTTAAATTGATTGCTTTGCCAGCAAAATTGCTTGCTAAAAGCATGTCATTAAAATTAACTTTTTTATAGTTACTTTCATGAAAATTATTGATTTCATTTTGAAGAATATTTAATGATTTTTCGCTGTATTCTAGAGACTTTTCTGTTCTGTTTTTATTCCAAATCGACTCTAAAGTGTGTGAAACGCAATCTAGCGCAGGATACAAAAAATTATTATAAGGGAGTGTTTCTAATAAGCTCCCATCTAGCAAATATTCTGTTGGAATCATGTTTGGATGATCAATGGAATATTTCTTATTATTACTTTTATCCCAAATAGTAGCAAACTGAGTAACCTCTGCACCTGTTCCACAGGTTGTCGGTATAGCAGCCAAGAATAGTTTTTTATCTATATCAGCATATTTTTCATAATTTTCTAAATCAGAAATCTTAGCATCTAATTTAAGAGGTAAGAAAACAGAAAGAACCTTGGAAACATCAATAACACTTCCTCCCCCTATAGAGTAAATTTTATCAAACTCATAATTTTTTAATCTTGAAATAATTTTGATAATTTTAAGCGGATTTGGATAATTGTCTACTTCAACAATTAACGTATTGTCTTCATTAACTTTGTAATTCTTATAAATGTATTCAGGAAAGTTTCGATTTTTACCTCCCGTTGAACAAATTAATAAATTTAACAATTAGAACAACTTACTTGAATTTTTCTAAATATTCTTTTGGAGTTAAATTTGGGCGAGGAAGTGCTTTATCAGAATACATTTCGACGTGTATTTCAACAAATATTTTACTGCCAGTAAATGAGTTTATATTATTAGTATATTCTTCCAAGTCATCAATAGTTTTTATCGAAATATATTTATCAAAATTATTTGCTTTTGAGATTAATTCAAAATTGATATTTTTAGATATTGTCGGCTGGCCACCAACAGAC
>Ga0222718_10002917_pt1 | contig 14946 bp, 10 predicted proteins | sample C33_27DmetaG_FD_165045 | JGI IMG/M metagenome (GOLD analysis project Ga0222718, IMG submission 165045) | Estuarine water microbial communities from San Francisco Bay, California, United States - C33_27D | ecosystem: Environmental > Aquatic > Marine > Unclassified | place: USA: California... | reverse complement strand
ATGGTTTTAATAATACTAATTTTATATCAAATACAGAACAAGAATTATTACATTCTTTAAACCCAACTTTTACACATTCAAATCCAACGAATCTAAATTATTTTAGAACAAGACCTGAACCTTATAATCCACCTGTTTTAAGGAGACCTCCTATACGTCCTGAATCAAGACAACCTAATACAGAATATATTAATCCATTATGGTCAGATATTAGAATGAATATTAATCCAGAATCAATTCCTAGAACGAGTAACAGTACTAATACTAATAATTTTAGTAATACTACTAACATACCGACAGTTAGCAATGGACCGACTAGAAGACGTCTTTTACCCACATTGAATAATCCTGAAATAAGACGTTCGTATAATCCAGATGGTTCTGTAGATAGTGTTGAAATGACCTTTACAAATTTAGTCAGTCAAGAAGAATTAAACTCCATGGTTCAAAATGCAACACATTCTACTACACAACCATCAAATTTAAGAACAACCCCTAGATTATCACAACAAATACCAACTAGACGAGGTATAAATAATAGGCAAGTAATTAATTCACCAGAAGATGCTCGTATGTTTTTAAGTTTATTAAATGCTCTTTCAACAACACCGCCTTTAGCAAATGATAATAGACGTTTAACATTACGCGATATTAATAATCATACAACCGTTTCAACATATCATCAACCAGAAGTAGTTCTAGAAGAGGAGTCCGATGCAACACAAAACGAAGAAATATGTCTTATTTGTAGAGCACCTTTTGATGAAGGCGATATATTGAGACGATTAAATAATTGTCCTCATTATTTTCATTGTAATTGTATTGATAGTTGGTTTGAATTAAGAAACACATGTCCGGTTTGTAGACATATCGTTACAGATAATTCAGCAGAGTCAACAACAATAGAAAATAATAGTAATACTAGTAATACTAGTAATACAAACAATACTAGTAATAGGAGTGATACAAATGAATTTTTAATTAATATTAATTCAAATGAAAATGATAATTCGATACGCACGGTTGACCGACTCGATTAATTTTTATTTATTACACGCGTTTGAAGAAATCAGTAATTTCTCGTTTCTTTTCACGCCGATTCGTTGCGACACGAATCAATTCTCCAAAAATGATATCACATGCGTCTTTATGTTTAAGATCTCTAATCTTTTCGTTTGTCTTTTTCTCATCTCCATTATTTTTGTCTAGCAAACTTTTATACTTTCTTTTATAAAAGTTTTTAGGATTTTTATATCCTTTCAATTCCTCAACAATCAACGCAAAGATTTGACCCACCGGTTTCATAATTTGATTTGTTAGATAGAACTTATAGTCTGGTTTAATTGAATGCTCTCTAATATATGCCGGATGTTCAATCTTATCACCCTGAAGAATCTGTTCACCCCGTTTAACATCCTTTTCAATATAAGCATATGGAATACGGTCATTTGATTTAGGTTTGTTACCCGGATCACGTTCACCCATACGATCAGCCAATACCTTATGAGCAATCTGTAAAGGATTCTTATAATAACCCTTCAAACTCTTTGTAATTACTAACATATCCAACGGAATTTTACCATCCAAAAGACGCTGACATTCCTGTTTGCAAAATTCAATGGCACGTGGAATATTACGCTGATTCATAATGATATTAATAATACCACCATATACATGTTTAACAATATCAGCATTATCACGACGTTTCAATACAATACCCATACTCTTTTGCTTATATGATTCAGGATCTTCTTCATATAGATGTCCTACATAACGCTTCTTTGAGAACAAGATGAATGGCCAAAATGTCTTTTCATATTCCAGTTTATGTGGAGGTTTTAAAAAGTTTTGAATGTATTCTTCGGCTTCTTTACCCATTTGAATACTCTTTACCAATGCTTCTTTATTTTTAAGCAAATTACCATCTTCGTCTTTTGGATTAAAATTAATAAAGATACTATCAGTATCACCATATACGATTTTAGCGCCGTCAAACTGCTCTTCTACTTTAGTCTTTGCTAGATAAAGTAGAGCGCGACCAGTAGCAGTTGTACTTGCTGCAACATCAATATTACAGATAGGACTGGTTGGAGCACCCAATTGTCCATATAGAGAATTAGCTGTCATTTTATACGCTAACTGGAATCCATCAAGAACACTCTTTTTAAACGGATCGGGTTCGGTCTTAATCTTTTTACGCGTATCTTTACGCGCTTTCAGTAACTTTCTGAGAATGCGCGGAATTACATTTTTACTACCATCTAATGGAGATACGAACCGACAAGTCTTTTGACCAACTTTCTTTTTACCTTTACTCTTAATAGTTGGATCAATCCATTCAAATACGTCATATGTAATATCATTTACATCATAACCCATATCATATAGTTTCTTTTTACCATCTTCACCCAAATACTGTGGATCCATCACGTAACTATCATGAGATAGGTTTTCACTAATCATTGAACTTGGATATAGAGACGAATAATCAAGAACTGTAACTGCTTCTTCCAGATAAATATTAGGATGAGGTTTTAATACGATTGCACCTTCATAACCACCATCATTATCAACTTGTTCCACTTCGGTTGGTGTAAATTTCAATTCACGTCCTGAACCATCACCCATTTTACGAATATTACGACGAATACGTCTATTTGCTTCTTCCTTTTCAATCTTCAATACTCGTAAGAGAAATCCTTCCTCCTTACATTGTTTTGATACCAATGAGAAGATTTTAATTCCTTGACCACGAAGAAAGATGAACGACAAGGGAACATAACATACATTTGCCATACCAATATTATTGGTAATAATATCCAGTTTATTGATAATCGTAAGACACAAAGCACAATCTTGAACACAATAGGTAGCAACAATGCAGCGCTTAGCTGGACCTTGTTTTTGAAATTCAAAAATTTGTTTTGGACTCACATCGTCTTTTGCTAGTTGCCATTTAACTTTCTTTTTTCCTTCTTTAAACAAGATACCTGGATTAAGAGTTTCTTCTAGTTCAATCCATCCACGATTATCAGTATGTTCTACGCACACTTGTCTAATCTTTATTTTCTTTTCTAAATATTCCTTATCTTTATCAGAATTAGGATACTGTAGTGTTATATAATTTCCCGGAATAAGCGTATTTGCACCTCGAATATATAGTTTTTGCTTGTTTGTTTCTTCATCAAAGACAATATCGTCAACTTTATCATTAATAAAGGTTTCAGCAACAAAATCTAATTTATAAGAGACTAGATTATGGTCTCGTTGAATCACTTTCAATAAATCCATTTGAACACGACCAATAGTGGTAATATAATACAGAAAGTTATCACCCAAAGCTGAAGAACTTAACTTCTTCTCTTCAAGGAACGACTGCTTATGTTTCAAACGACCCATAGAAGTCAAACATTTATTAATATTAAGTTCCTCGGCACGCTTTTGAATATACATAAAATCGAAACCAAATATATTGTAACCGGTAATAATATCAGGATCCAATAGCGTCATAAATTCAGCCCATTTTTGTATTACTTCTTCTTCTGTCATACATACCTCTACAATAGTTCCTGGAATAGGATCACATGTATTCAGTGTAATAATATGTTTTAAAAACGGTTCTTTTTCACCATATCGTTGCACAACCGTTCCAATTTGAATAATTGGATCTCCTTGAACGGGTGGAAATTGATGCTTTGGATCATATTCATCCATAATATCACCTTCCTCTTCCGTTTCTGATTCATCCATATAGAAAGGTTTCTTTTCTTTTGGAGATTCCGTCAACATTGGAAATACGCGCACCAATTTACGAATACGAGTATCGCGCGTTGTATCAATTTCAGGACAATATTTCTCTAGCACTCGCGCTATTTGAGATACAGACATATCCAAATAACTATAGACACCTTCAATAAACTCGTCAAATTCCACTTCACTATTTTGACTACGATGATGAAGAGGTTCGTATTCTTGAAAAATCTCTTTAATATCATATTCGTATTCACAGTTGTCAACCATTTCACAAACATGTTGAATTACCTTTTTAATATGAATGCGAATAATACCACCGCACGCAGAGAATGCTTTTTTACTGGGTTTATAGTTTCCTCTCGTAAATACTGGGCGAATATTATACTTTTTCTCAACATCTACATCTTCAATAAATGCTTCTTCAATAATATCTTCAATTTGATTTTTAATAAAGAATGTTCCACTTGAACGAATTGTATCATTTTGAATCACATTTCTAATAATATCAATTGCAAGAAGATCATAGTTCTGTTGATTATTCATAAAATAGACTACCTTTACAGCAACGCGTTTAATAAGATTTTTATCAGGTTTCATTTCATCGCGCGTAAAAATCTTAGATACGTCTTGAAGATGTGGTTCTAGTTGATGTGCGGCTACATGACTATACAATGCACTTTGTTTATCATAATAAAATCCGCGATACAACATCTCATACACAATTTTAACTTGTTGTTCTCGTGGCATCTTATTACATTTTAGTTTTTCATATACATCCATGATTTCAGACGCCGTCTTTTTCATATCTTTACGAGCCAAGGGGAAATCGCCATGATGGGAATCACATTCTATATCAAAGGAAGCAATTAAGAATGGTGCAGCATCTGTACAATCAAGAGATTGAACATGTTTCCAATGAATAGTTGCATCCAACTGTGTTCGCGATGTTTTAGATTCACCAAATGAGAAGGTATATTTTCCTTTGGGCAACTTAACCCACATAACAGGTTGAATATCTTTTTCGTGCATAAATCGGAGAAATGGTGGAATATTAGATTCGTAAATCTTATCAGTCCATACTTCTCCGAAAAACCCGTCACTATTTTTAAACATATTCACTACCTTATTCATTGTTCGTTTGTTTGTAAATGTAAATTCAAGGAAAGGGAATTGCTTATTATTGGTAAATCCATAGAATTCCTTCCGTTGAATAAGACGACATGTAATAAAACTTGGATCACGTTCAGTATTATACATTTTTTCACATAAGATAGTGTGAATTTCATTTTCTAGATAACGACATTTCCCCTCTATCTGTTTTAATGAGGAACCCCATTCATCCGGAATACGAACGTAAAACTTAGGTTGAAAACCAGTTACATGAACTGTAATTGAAGTTCCAGTTCGGGTAATACCAAACATACGAACAACGTATTCATATGTAATCTTTTTCCTTGTTCTCAAATCACCACTACGTGTCTTATATTCAAATTCTTCTACTTCACGTTCATCGCATTCATGCCAATCAATTAACCTAAGACTAATTGTAGGATTATTTTTAAAAATTTTTTTTTGATTACCACGCAATTGTTTCATCCATTCCATGATGTATATGTTAATTGGTAGTAATTTAAATCTAGAGTTAAATATCTTTAAGCAACGAGTGGAAAACTATTTTTTTTCAATTTTTATTGCCTAATATAAAATCTGTAATTTATAATAATGAAAGACCTAACTGTATTTTTCTTATTATTAGTAATTTTAGCTGTCTTTTACCTATATTTAGAACAAAAAGCATTACAGGTTATTTATATTGAAGCATATGATGGAAAACGTTATCTTGTTCGTGATCAAAAGGACAAAGAAGACGCTGCTGAACTATTAGCAAATATTGCATCTAACTGCCAAAAATTAGTAACGCATATATATAACAACAGAGATTCATATTCAGACGCCAAACGTAAAACAGATATCGAACGATTACATAAAAACTTTAGACCAGATGCGATTAGTGAAAGCTCACCCAATAATAATTATACTAGTTATTCAATTAATAAAGGTGAGAAAATCGTATTTTGTTTAAGAAAAAAGAAAGGAAGTCATAAAAATAAATTAATGGATTTAAATACAATGATGTTTGTAGCTATTCATGAATTAGGACATCTTATGACTAAATCAATCGGTCATACTCCTGAATTTTGGGATAATATGAAGTTTCTACTTGAACAAGCAATTCAAAAAGATGTTAATGTATATGTAAAACAAGATTTTGCAAGTAATCCAGAACAATATTGTGGAATGACGATAACAGATTCTCCTTTATATAATTAATTTTTTAATAATTGTAAAGAAGTTCTTATAGCTATATTTTAACCTTTTGTAAATCCATTTCATTTTTTTCATTTTATTTTTGATTTTTTTAAATCCTTTTTTCCGTTTTCCCCCCCTTTTTTTTTATACTTACTTCCTCCACCACCAAAATGATTACAAAATACTTACAAAAATACTTACAAAAATACTTACATTTTTCTAACTTAAATAAATTATACAACTATATATTATAACAATGGACGAACAAAAACGATATAAATGTAAGGATTGTGGTAAGGAATATAAGCATCGTCAAAGTTTACGTAATCATATTAAATTAAAACATTCGTCAATTAAAAATACTACATTTCCACATTTTTCCACAATAAATCCACAAAACTCCACAAAAATACTTACATGTGAAAAATGCAACAAAACATTTTCAAGGATAGATAGCTTATTAAGGCATCAACGGACTAATAAGAAATGCAGGGGAGAAAGTGAAAATCAAGGTATGATTACAAAAAAACAACATTTAGAAGAGTTAAAACAACTAGAAAAAGATATTACTGCAAAAATAAAAGACGAACTTACTACACAATTTATGCAAATGATTCAAACAGAATATCAACCAAAAACATTGAATATAGTTAATAATACAGGCATTGGAACACAGAATAATAACAATATTACTATTGTTCAACTAGGAAAGGAAGATGTATTAGGAACATTAACACAAAAGGAAAAATTAAATATACTAAATGAAAGATATCAATCTGTTCTTGAGTTAGTAAAATTGATGCATTGTAGTGGAAAATACCCCCAGTTTAACAATTCAATTATAAGCAATCTAAAATCGGAATTTGCTTTAACTTACGATGAAAAAGATAAACAATTTATAACGAAAAAGAAGAATGAATTATTAGATGATATTGTTTCGCATAGAACCGCTGATGTTGAAGAAATTTTAGAGGAAAATAAAGAGAAGGTTTCAAAGCAAACTAACAAGAAAGTTAAAGAATTGATTGAAATCCTAGATAAGGATGATATTACTGAAGAGGATACTGAATTTATTAAAAAGTATAATACAAAAATAATGACGACGATTTACGATAATCGTAAAGAGTTAAAAAAGAAAATAATGGACTTAAAAGTTTAATTTTTTTTAATTTGAGGTTAATATGGATTCCTTTTTTTCACGGAAGATTAATTCCATAATAACACGATTTGATTTAGAGTTGCTATGAAATACAGGCATAGATGGAAGTGTATATAATGGTGTATTATTAGCTAAATTGACTTCAATTCCTTCATTGAGTGTAATTGTATTTGCTGCAATCTCAGTAACTTCTCCTATAATAGAACCGTTAGGTGTATATAAAATAGTTCCACGTTTTACAATTTCGCCACTAGATGTGTCTGTAATACGTTTTGAAATTCCTTCAGATTGAATATCGTTTGCACTTACCGCAGCTCCATTTTTATCAACAGTTAAGGATGTTACACCACTTAATTTAGCTCCATTTATTGAAATTTCTGTTCTTCCTGCTTTATAATATAATGGTTCACCAGCAACTAAAGTGACTGTAGGTGTTGCACTTAGTACAATATCTGTTCCAGAAGTGCTACTTACTTTTCCAATTAAAGTTCCATCTCTTGTAAAAATTTGTTCATCTGGAAAAATAGCAACATTATGTACGGTTTGATCCGTTGTAATTGTTGCTGTTGAAATACTTTGAAACGTAACCTTTGTACCATTATCAATTTCTAATTGTTTTAAGGTTCCTCTTGTAACTTCACCATCTTCATTCATAAATCTAGCAACAATATTACGAATAGAACCCTTTTCTGTTCCAGTTAAGCGACCAATGTAGTTAGATTTTAAATGATATTTCATGATTTGATTAGCGCCACTGCTACTTGTATTTTCATTAGGAATAACAAATCTGTTACGAAAATTACTATTGTTGGATACACTTCTTTCATTCATAAAATCAAAATCAACAACAAGATACATATTTCCAGTTCCTGATAAAGCAGGATTATTAATAGTTAATGATTCAAGGAAAACATCAACATCTTTAGCAAAGTTTAACGTATCTTTTAAATCGTAGGTGACTGTATCCCAATAAACACCTGTTGTATATCCTTTTACGAGAGGTGCGTGACCAGTTCCTGTATCTAAAATTACTGTAAATATCTTTTCTTCTGATTCTGGAGCAATACGAACATTTTCTCCAATAACCATTTGTTCTTCTGGTTCATCTTCAGTTAAAGCATCCTTTAATCCAGCTAGAGTTTCAATTAAATTTTGCATAACAGCATTATTTTGAGCAGCTAATACTTGGGTGGATTGACCAACTACTTCTTCTACTTCTTCTACTTCTTCTTCCTCATATTCTTCTTGAACAACTGGCACTAATCCTACACGATTTGCTTGAGATGCATCTGGAATATCCATAATTAAAGTTTCTATCTTATTTGCATTTGAGTTTGATGCATCAACCGGTATTTGATTAAATTTATTATCAAATGGAGTATTTTGATTAAATTCACCATTATCAAGTGGCACATTATCTCTAGAAATTACGGAAAGAATTTCATCGGTTTTTTCTACAATATGTTTTGATCGCGCTTCTGTTTCTGCTTTTTCATCTGCTTTACGTACATTTTCTCTCCATTCACGTTGTTGTTGTTCAATTGTTTTTATTTGATCGGCAGAATTTGAGTATCCCCTAGAGTTTTCTATTTCTTGTAATCTTGCTTGAAAATCTTGTGGAGCATTATTAGCGATTTGTTTATTATTTGTAACAATTTGGGAGCGTTGTGGATCATTTTCTCTTTCGTATAAAGAATCTAATAATGCTTGATCATCATTTGAAAATGCATTATCAAAAGACATTCCCATAGGATCATTACTTTCTGCTTCTAATGGTTCAATTTTGGTATTAGTTCTGTTTTGTTTTTGTGTTCTTTGTGGTGAATTACGCATCATAGGTTGATCATTCGATATTAAATCTAATAAATATGGTCCAGTTTTTTGAACTGTTAAATTATTTAATTCACGAATAGTGCTACCAGACATACCATGATGTTTATAAATCATCCCCATCATCTTTTTTAAAACTTTACGATATTTAGGATCCGCATCTAAATTAACTTGTTTTTTAGAACTAATAACATTCTTCATATAACCATAAATTTCATCCACATTGGTTCTAGATAAATATTGCGATTGGTTCATATTTTTACCTTATATTATACAACGTATACTTTTTTTATAAGAAAAATCTTTAATTGAAAAAAATCAAATTATTAATATTCTTTGTAATAAAATACTGCTCTTAATTTTTCCATTTTATCATCAGGAATACGATTATTCATAATAGAATAATTTTTATCATCAAGCATACTCTTAATAAAATAGATGCAATACATACCACATTCTGAATATTTATATTGATGTCGTAATGTATTATACTGAATTTTTGTAGAAACTCCTCGCATTTCGTTTTGTTCCTTTAATCGATCAATAAGATTTTGAATTTGCGAAACAGGTTTATATCCATAAGAATCAAAAAATACAATAGTTCCCTTTTTAAAATCTGCAAACATACAAACCCAATGACTACCGTCTTTATAATGTGGATCCAAATTAAATACAATTCCTAGTTTATGTTTTTTTGATTTAATGAAGTTATTAACATTAAAATTACATAATTCATTTACAACACATTTATTACTAGAAAGTTTATCATCAAAATCAATAGGAACGGCGCCAATAAACATGAAATCGTTGTGCTTTTCTTCAAATTGAGAACATACGTTTTCAATATTTGAGGTTGATAACCATTCATTTCTATTTGAATTCCACGATTCGGGATAAACCGGTTTTAAATCTTTATCTAATTCATTCATTGATTGAAAATATGTATCTTTCCAACATCTTTCATCGTTACATTTTTCTCTAAACTTGTTGTTTAAAGCGTTCCATAATTCAGTTCTTGATTTCTTTTTTAAATCACGCACTGATACATTTGGTAATATTTTGTTTTTTTTATGTTGTTTATTATATTTTTTAATCATATTTAGTAATGTATCTTTATCAAAACAGGAAACAGAATCTGTTTCTTTATGAGGTGCACATACTCTCTTTACTCTTTTTTTAGTTTTTTTCACATTAAGCTTAGAATTCATGATTATCTACTATATAAAGAGAAAATATAGAATATTACTAATATACATATAAATGAATTTTATACGTAATTCATACAGAACTTTTAAAGGGAAACGTAAACTTCCGTGGTTATATAGACGTGAAGATTTATTAGATGATACTATATCTTTTAGTGAAATCTTTGACCAGGAATTTCATGCTCAAGTAGAAACATTAATTGGTACATGGATTAATAAAAACTATATTATCTTATCATTTCTAGGGAGGGGGACTTTTTCTCTTGTGTATATGGCATATTCGTTTTGTCATCAAAAATTTGTAGTATTAAAACTATTACTTCCTTGTTATCATCAAGAAGGAAAATATGAACGTGATATAATTAATGAAATTAATAAATCTAGAACTGATTTTCCGTATCATATTTTTAAGTGGAAGAAACATCCTACTATAATTTGTATAGAACAACCATGCTACGGAATAGCAATGTCGGATTTAGTATCACGTAGCAATTATGATACGTTATCAATTGAAGCTATTATTTCATTCTTTTATTACTCTCTAAAACAGATGGATGAACTTCATCGAGCAAATATTATACATACAGATATAAAACTGGATAATATATTAACATCATATCATACAGAGTATACAAAAGAACTTCAATCTTGGTTTTCATCTCTTTTTCCTAATAGATGGTTGCATAATTTAGCAGTGTTTACTAAAACACAAAACGAATTTAGAAAAATAAAATGGTCTTGGGAAAAGTGTTTACGACACGCTAAAAAACAGTTTAAACAACATTTTGCAAATGAATTTGTAGAATTTAAAAAAAAAAGACATGAGCAAAAATTACTAGAGTTAGAAAACGTGAGAGAAGTTGAAGACTTCGATACATATTCTTCAGATTGTTTAGAAGAAATTAATCCAGATAATAAGATTACTATGGAAGAAGCACCTTATACATCCATAATTGATTTTGGTAATGCACTTATAGATGACAAAGTCGAACCAAATGATATTTGTTTTGAGAATTATAGACCACCAGAAAATATGATCCATCTTGAAATATCCAAAAAATCTGATATTTGGAGTTTAGGTTGTATTTTCTATGAAATGTTAACTCGTTCTTATTTATTTAACTTTGAACAAAAAGAAAATGAAGTAAACAAAAATAACGTTGTATATGAAAATACCCGGTCGGACTCGAATGATTCAGAATATAGTATTAACAATAGTATGCTTTCAGCAGATAGCGAAAATAGCGTAAACGAAAATGTAAATGAAATATATGAATTTTGTTCTAGTGATATTACAATTAGAAAAAATAATATTAAAGATAAATTGACTAAAAATCTATTGTTTACTGTTGACAATTCTATTCTTGATTTAATTGTTGAAGTGCTAGCGTCTATGTTAAATACGGATCCAAATACGAGACGTAATACTTCAGAAATATTACAGTTAGAATTATTTAAACCATTCACATATGATACCTATAGTTTTAATCAAATTGATGTATAATACTAGATAAATAATCTAGTGAGTTTAAATTTCATAAAAAAAAAACTTGAAAAAGATATAAAAGAAATGTCAACCACTCAAGCTCAAAATACAGTTGTACTCCCTAATGAAAAAACTCTTAATCAAGCTTTTAAACTTGCATTAAAAATCGGCAAACAGATTGATTGCTATTTTTATTTAGATTCATGTAATGGTAATGTTAAAATCGTAACGTATGAAGGCGATAAAATTCTTTACAAAAACAACGAAGAACATACTTCACCTATTAAAAATACCTATAAAGTAGGAAATGAGTATCTCGTTGTCACAGAAAATACCATTTACATTCTATCAACAAATACACCAATTGTAAAATCGTAAATATTATTAAATTTACTTTTTTTTATTTAACAAATGCTATATATTTATTATTAATATAGCAACTGTATACCCCTGAATAGTATAAACTAATTATGCTCAATATAACACAAGATACAATTGTATATGGTATTATATATATTAGTAATTCATTTTTAAAATATTTATTAAAATGTTTAGTAGTATCTATTATATTATTCACATTTGTGACTCTACTTTATATTAGTCTTGTGTATTTTGTATTAATTAAATTAAAGTTTTTTAGAGAACTACTAAAAGAGTTTGGACTACCTATACCTATACAATATAAAGATATTGATAAAGATTCATAATGTTAGAAGGATTACGAGGCAGTTCAGTATTATATTCACAAAATTTTGATAAAGAAGAGTATTTTTATCTAAAAAGCGATTTTATTAATCATTTATATCATTATCATAAGAATGGTGGATTTATTTCTATTATTGTAAAATATTTATCAGAGATATTTTTCTCTGTTTCGAGTTTTATTAGTATTACGTTTTTATGCTTTTATGTAAATTATGATATTTTATTAGGATTAAGTAAAACAGATAATCCAATTACAATTGATAAAATTATAGAAGTTCCCGATATTCATGATATTCCACTTGTATATCTTATCTTTTCGGTTATATATGGTTTATTTTTGCTGATTAAATTAGTTAAAGCATTTGATATCTTTTTCCTGAATTATAAAATAAGAGTGTTTTTAACTGACAAATTAAATGAAAAAGAAGCCGAAATATGCTCTCTTTCTTGGAAAGAATTACTTGTAAGATTGCAACAAATATACAAAACAAAAAATATTAACCCATATACAATTGCTTCACGTATTCAAATATCAGACAACATTTTACTTGGATTATTTAATGCTGGGTTTTTTAAATACAATTATATTTCTAGTCTTTTAGAATGGAATTTAGTTTTTTGTCTAATTTCGCCTCTATTTAAGAAAGGAATGAATTTAAACAATCAATTTATTCTTCATTCAACACACATTAATGAAAAATTACAAAAAAGACTAAAAATTGTGTCCTTTATAAATTTTTTATTTATGCCAATTATTCTCTTATTTGCAACATTCTCGCGTATTGCTAAACTGAGTCAAAAGATTTATCAAAAACCATCTAATTTAGTAACGTATAGATGGACGCGTTATTGTAAATGGCATAAAATGGCATATAATGAATTAGAAAATGATTTTAATCAAAGACAGAGAAATTCGCTCACTCTATTAGAACAATATAACTATTTGTTTAGAAACTCATTCTTGATAGGTATTTGTATATTAATAGAACATATTTTGACGCATATATTCTGTCTTTTGGTAATCTTTTCCATCCTGAATCCGGCATTCTTATTTCATGTATACTTTATAGGTGACCGCACCATATTCTGGATTATAGGTATTCTAGGAACATGCATCACCGTTTTAAGGAATTATAAAAAAGTTGAAACGGATAATGGTCCTCATTATTACTTAGAAGAGTGTTCAAAACATGGTATTGTATTCACACAGTCGCAACAAAAAAACGCACATAAACGTTCCACACAAAGATATGTTAATCGTTTATTTCTACCCGAAATTCTTGATTTCATATATTCAATTATTTATACTGCGATTACACCCTTTCATCTATGGATTATTTCTTATGATACAGAAGCAATTACTTATTTTATACGCAATAATATTTTTAAACATCCTTTACTAGGATATATTATGAAATATACAATATTTGAAGAGATAGACCATCGAACAGCACAAGGTAAAACGCAAGAAAGTTATGATATATTTATAAAGAAATATGAAATTGATACTATCTAAAGAATAGAATTATTAGTATAATTAATAGACAATCATGAATTTGCGTGAATTACGTGATAAAATAAATCAATTACAGGATTATGAAAAAAGAGAAATATTTTCAATCTTAAAAAAATAAGGTTAAATATACACAAAATAAAAATGGTTTATTTTTTAATATGAGTAGTTGGAATGATGAAATTAAGGAAACTGTAGAAAATTTAATTGTGTTTATCGAGGAAAATAAAACGAAGTTAAAGAAGAGAGAAGATTTGCAAAATAATCTAATTGAAAAAAGCATCTAAAAAATTGAAACTATTTTTGAATACTATATTTTTTAATATACTACACTATTCAGCATTATGGATACTGTCACAACTCAAACTTTTAAGGGTCAAGGAGGAAACGGTGGTAATTATCGTGGACGTGGTCGTGGAGAGCGTGGACATGGCGGATGTGGACGCGGTGGTCGCGGTGGACGTGGAGGTAGAGGAAATCGCGGGGGTCAATTTAATCAAAATCAAACCCCGGTTACCTTGAATGAAATCACAAAATTTATTAAACATAATAAGTCTGCGATTCAATATCAATTGGACATTGTTCCTGATTTTGAACAAAGTTTTACTATTCCTGAAAAAGTTGTAACCGATGAAACATATTTTCCCGAAAAAGATTTTGAAGCACATTTGCATAAAGAAAAAGATAAAACTGCAATTTATTATGAAGAAGATAGTATTATTAGTCTTCCTAATAATCTAGCTAAAAGCGTAGACCTAAATCTATTTTATAGTTACGGTTTATTGAATACACATACTCTACCTTATTCAATTCTATATCAAATTCACGATGATTTTAAATTTATGAATGATGTTGAAAAGAAACGTGAATACGATTCTATGGTTGAGAAGTTAGTATCTCAATGTCAAGAATCAAAGGTTCTAAAAGGGGTCGCTATTCAAAAAACACAAAAAGCATTTTTGGCAAACGAATGGAATACAAAACT
>Ga0222718_10002913_pt1 | contig 14980 bp, 22 predicted proteins | sample C33_27DmetaG_FD_165045 | JGI IMG/M metagenome (GOLD analysis project Ga0222718, IMG submission 165045) | Estuarine water microbial communities from San Francisco Bay, California, United States - C33_27D | ecosystem: Environmental > Aquatic > Marine > Unclassified | place: USA: California... | reverse complement strand
CACTTTGGATGCTTAACTCAGGTAGACTCATTACTGAAGCTGCCTGTAAAAGATGCTTGAGTACCCTATCACCCAATACAAATTGTACAGGTTGGTCTGGTAGCTCTACACCCTTGTCAGGTGGTACGGTTACACTAGACTTATCCGCATAAAAGTACTGGCTGCTGGCTTTGTTATCGTCACTAATTGAAACATAGTACGTATCAAAATCAAAGTCAGGTTCGTTGAACAAACTAACAACACCAAGAAACTCACTCAGATCGTATATAGCAAACTCTCTAGGAAACTCCTCTTGTACAGTTGCCTGAGCAAGAACAGTTTTGCTTATAGATGTCGTACGAATAACATTACCCTTAGATACACAAAGGGTAGGGTTGATCGTAGAGAAGTTCTTAAGAACCTGACAAGTACGTTGTGTTAGTTTCATCGCTTGACCCTGTTAACCTTTTCTACATCGGCTGTAGGTGATGCACCTACTTGCGCTAGCGCCGCTAAGGAGCCTCCGAAGAAGTATGATCCCATGTGGGTGGTCTTCATCCACGGACACAACCATACCTTAATACCAGCACGGTGTGCCCATTGGCAGAACATATAATCTTCAGACAGATATCGATTAGAGTAATCCTCCCGATCAATGCCTGTCTTGCTATCCTTAACAAAATCGATTACATCTTCAGGCTTAGCGTCAGGATTATCCTCAAAGAACTTTGTAAGTTCTGGTACCATGTTGGTATTCTTATCGTCAATCAATGCATCAAAGTATGCTATGATTTCTCGGCTACCATCAAAGTTCTTAGTCCGCACATGGTCTGGTAGATAAGACATATGTGGATACTTTGTAGCAAACTTTTCGAATGCTCGACGCTGGATCATCATAAATCCAGTACCACCTTCCAATACCTGCACTGGCTCATTGATAGCAAAGCTACCAGAGCCCTCAATAGGATTGAATACAAAGTCTCCTACAAAGTTCTCAAGCATGTTAGGTTGTTCGTCCGCATACCCTTTGTCTACTGCATCTTTAATCTTTTCCCAAGCAATGGTCTTTTTAGGATAAGGAGCACACATAATATCATAATCGCTGTCTTCATCCATCAATGCTAACATTGCCATTACATCGTTGTAATCAAAACCGATGTCGCTGTCCAAGAAAATCATATGAGTACAATCACTACGTAGGAACTCATCAACACAATAGTTACGAGCTCGTGTGATCAACGACTCGTTAAACAAGTAGAAGAATACAACCTCTACACCATACTTTGCTGAAATGATTGCAAGGTCTGTTGATGCTTTTGTATAGGTTCCAGCGCACATGCCACCGTACATTGGAGTACACACCATCAACTTCCGCTTGCGCAACTCATTAATATCTACTTCAACTTCCACTATTATGCTCCGTATTTTTTATCATGTGTTTTGCCGGACCCATAATCACCATCATATTGATTAAGAGCTTCAGCCTCAAATAATAAGAATTGTCCTACCCTTGTACCACGTTGTATCATCATAGGACCATTATTGATATGAAGTACTCCTGCCATTACTCCCTCATATCCTGAATCATACAATCCGGATGTAATAAAGCAGCCATTGCGATTAAGACTCGACCTCGTGATTACCCATCCTGCCTCATTAGCACCTATACAAACAGTGCCTTCCATAACTACCTCATAGCTACCTGGATCAAGTCTCCACCATCCGTCTTCATCTGGTTCAATCTCTTTAGTCTCACGATGGCGCTTATCGTCCTCACTAATGACAAACGTCTGACTAAACATTCGAAACAACTTGTCGATGCGGAGATCAATTGCATTCGGTTGTACTTGGACTTGATCGAACCTAGATAGTGTCGACTGTGAGCGGGTTCCCGCTAAATGTAGCATCACTTTGCTCCTGTGTAAAGTACCATAACAAAACAATATAATGAATTGCCTTAAGCAAATCCTTCTTATTGTGTCCTTCTTTCTTACCGTAACGCATCAGATACTTGATAGCAGTATCGCGACAGGTAGTGTCGACAGAGCCAAGTGTCTGCCACACATCAATAGTCTGGATATTGTTCTGCTCTCTACCAGCTAGCTCACCAACATAGTGTCCAGCATACGTAGACTCAAGATAGGTCAGTGCTTCGCCAAGAATCTTGTCTTCATTAAATCTAAACTTTTCGCTCATGTCCTCTCACACATATCATTAATATAATTCATATTAGAAATAGCTAGATCAGTCAGTGAATTATCTTCGCATTTGTGATCAAAGTCAACTTCCTTTTCAAACTTACCGTCAATTAATCCTGTAGGAGAACTATCAAACTTGATTCCATTCAACCCAGCCCAAATCCCAGCACTACTGTCCCACGTATCAATCGGGAAATGTTTCACTAGTTCGATTTCGTTTGGACCGTCTACCATACCAAGCATATGAATTTTCTTGTTGTTAATGGAGCAGTTGGCAAAGAAGCCCAGTCGATTAAGTTTAGTCATCATCTTCCAACGACTGACAAACCGTTGTAGCTTGTTGTCCTTTTCAACTCCATAAGCATTAGGAATACCTAAAATAGACATACCAATATAATCTACGTGATGTATTCTTGATGCCCACATACAGGTCTCAAGATAGTCTCTGAAGTCACCAACATTGGACTGCGGTACAAAGAAAGTACCAAACCCTGCTTCACGTAACTGCGGTGCCATATAGCACGCTGATGTTATTGTTCTCGATCCTGGCTCACCGGGATAGTCTGACATCACAATATAGTCAGCGCCTACCTTCTCACCCATCTCAATCAATTTTTCTGATGGGTACATCGGACGTCCTTGTTTATACATCTCGAAGGCACTGTTGTCCAAGATGTAAGTAATGTTACCACTGGTCTTCTTTAGACTAGCATAGAACTCTGTGTAATTTGGATCGTCTTCTACTAAGTGAGCAAGTAATAGATGTACTTTCTGGTGTCGTACAAGATCGAGGTGTGGCGTTGGTGCTATATGGCAAAAGTCAATCATTTACTTCTCCATAGTGTGGTGCAACAATATTAAGATGAATGCTAGGTATATCGGTGCGAACAACAACACTTTGTCTATTTCAGTCATAATAACAAGTAGCTCCGTTTTCTCCATCTTCACTGACTGTAATGGTTAGCTTACGGCCAGGATATTGACCATGAATGTAACCGGCCAGGTCATCAGCAAGCATTTCACAAGACTTATAATCTAACTGAAGAGTACCACCCTCATACAAATCTTCTAGCTCTCGTTTAAACAGAATGAACTCAATGTCTCGATCATCATGGAATACTTCAATTGCAACCGTGAAATGAAAGATGTGACGGTGAGGGTGTCTTAGAAACTCAACACCTTCTGGTGCTTGTGGATAACAATGGATACCTTCCTTTCGAAAAGTAACCCAAATCGTTTTATATGACATTATTTAAACCATCCTGCTAAAATATAACGCTCACCACTAATAACAGATGATACTCTGTGCTGGAAAGTACCGTTTGTAAACAGAACCATTCTACCTATTTGTGGTGTTATAAACATCTTGTCTTCAAATATGGTGTGCCCACCTTCGTACGAATCATTTAGATATACTACAAACGCTAACGCATCACCCTTGTCATAATGATTTTTCATATGAGAACCTGGCGATCTCTTCACGACTTCTAAATTGCTAATACGATACTGTATGTTAAAATCCCGTATCAACTTATCTGTGAAACTATCTGGTGTTATGGATAACGATGATGTTGTTGATGAATACTCATGGACGTATACTTTATCGCTGTTACTATCAAACATCTGTATGTAACTTTTACACGTGTCTCTATCCATGTAGTCGTCGTATACAGTAAAGTATTTCTTCATTGGTAATCTGCAAATGTACCAAAAGCAGATTTAGAAATGATATCAGGTAAGTCACTGGGACCACCTTTAGCTATCCAAGCGCTGCTTATAATATACATCATAAACTTATCAATAAAAACCATTCGCCATTGAAGATTATTCTTGCTGGTATGATCATATACACCATCAGGAACATCTACCAATAGCTTTTTATTAATATGGCGCCCACGAAAGAAATCGTCAATCGTATCTTCACCAATCAACTCACGAATGTTATCAAACTGCATTCGATACAGTGCCTTGCTGTAGCTTAATGTTGTTGTAGAATTCTTCCTTGATCGATGCGCTGTAGAACTGTCCACGCAGTACACAAGTCTGAGTTAGTGATGAGTGAGCACATACACCTCGGTTCTCCATACAACCGTGTGTACCTTGAATGTATATACCTACGTCCTCACTACCAGTAGCAGCCATAATCTCGTCAGCAATGTTACGAGTAAGTTCCTCTTGTAGGGTACCACGACGTGCGCACCACTGAGCAATACGAGCATACTTGGACAGACCAATTACCTTGACACCAGGAATGATTCCGATGTATGCGGTGCCTCGTACTGGCTGATGGTGATGTGAGCACATTGACTTTAGCTCTGCTCGTACTACAAGCATGCCCGTGTAACGGTCTTCGGAGTTATCGTTAGGAAATGCGGCTACACGAGGACGAGCATGATACCGTCCTTCCATTAGTTCGTTGATATACATCTTAGCAAGACGACGAGGAGTGTCTGCGCTGTTAGGATCTTCCGGATCAATAACCAAAGCTGTCAATACATCTTCAAATGCTAGCTCAGCTTCATCAATCAGATCTTCAAGCTCATCTGCCCCAATAAAGTCACTAATGTTATCGCCAGCCCAGTATCGCTTACCAGCTTTCTCTAACCTTTCACGAATCTTATCACTAAATCTCATCTTTTCTCCCAGGGGAACACATACCACTTATCATTATCAGCTATTTGAGCGTAGTAATCAACTGCTGTAAACTCACTGGTGCGTTTGTGTAGTAGAACCGCCACACTATACGAACCATTCCAAACATTTTTAGCGATAACTTCCGCCAGAGTGCGACCGCTATCATTAATATCATCTACAATCAAAGTGTGTTTGTCTGTCATATACTTCTCGTTGACTTGACCATCACGGGTCTGCCACATTAGAGGTACTATTGGAATATCAAGAATATGAGAAAGCTGTACACCAGGTACAAAGCCACCGCGTCCCAAAGCAACTATCTGTTCGGGCTTTCCTCTTTTGTAGCTTTTTATTTGGTGGGCAAGATCATGAATCATAACATTATAGTCACACCAACAGATGCGACTAATCACAGGTTGGGTCATATCAGCTCTTCACCCCACTCACGATGACCTTCGCGGAATGCCATATTAGATTGCGTCTCACGTACTTCTACTCGGAAGCACCACAGACGCTCTGCTTCAGCAGGACCCCAGTAGTCTGGAATATATACACCATTGACATAACGGTATAGTTGATCAGCAAGACCTTCACATCCTAACTTTGGAAGAATGGTAAGACGAGCCATCTTCTTTTGCTCGAGTACCTTATACGTCTCAAGTTCCGGATCGTCTTCTGCCACAAGCAGTGTATGATCGAACTGATCCTTGAGTACCGCTTTGAGCTCTTTGAGGCCTCCATAGTCGGCAGCCCAATTACGAGCATCAAGATCGTTAGTACCAAAATAGAACTTCATTGAGAATGAATAGCCGTGGATCAGATTACAATGAGAATCTGCTTTATACTGCCTGTATGCTACAGGAAATTCATCGACGTACTCTTTAGTAGAGACGTACTTATATGTTACTGGTTGCATGTTACGTTCCTATGACGTTACCGAACACGTGACAATGTGCTCGTGTTGAATAATTATAACCCCTCTGCAAAGACTCGACCGCAATCTTAGCTTCATGTGTCACCCCATCTTCTACTTCCAACACCAATTCTTCTTTACGAGCACCTGAACTCATAATCCAGACCGGGAATGTAGCTCCGGCATCTCGGTAGCTAAGGGTGTTAATCTTAACCTCTTGCCAAGATTCCTCACAACCGTTAACTACATACTTTAACTGACCTTTATTTGAAAAGGCACAGTAATCTCTTACCACGTCTGGTCTAATAGCCTTCTTTGGCTTTTCACCTGCTGTAGACCACAGCTTGGGAGATACAGACCAGAACCACTCCCCACCACGTTTTGCATAGTAGTCAAGGAACTCTCTCATGTCAGGTTCCAATGACTTTGTACCATTAGTTTCTACTGTTATGTACATTGGAAAGTTACCACGTCTCTCAAACTCTTGCATGATATCAATCATAGCAGCTTGACTATTCTTTAACATTGGCTCTCCACCAGTGAAAGCCATATGTACGTGTTGACCAGTTACTGGATTTAAAAACTTACCATGTGGTAGCAATGCTTCGAGCTCATCACAAATATCAGACGCACTCTTGTCGTGCATCAGGTGGCGATATCTTTTAGCCCAGGTGTATGAGCTATCACACCCTTTGTCGAACACAGGAAGGTCTTCGACTTGAGTAATATCAGTCAGATCTAGCTTCTCGTATGGAAGCTCCCAGCTATCAGGGTCTGTAGGATTGTCTTGGCCAAACCCATTACACTGCAGATTACATAAGAAGAATCTGATCCACAATGTTGCTCGGCCGGTATAGTTACCTTCGCCTTGAGGTGAGAAAAACGTTTCACTATACTTGTACGTTTGCATTACAACTCCTCATAGATACCGAGGATCTCGGCTACTAGAAATGACAAAGCAAGAACCGTTACACTTTGCATAGCAATAGCAGCAAAGCATCCGACAAGACGTACACCACTTTTAACCATGCTAATAATAAAATGAGTATCCCTTGGATCTCTTCCAACAGGCATAATTATCTCCTAATAAACACTAGACCGTTTTCACGCATAAACTTTTTGGTCATCGTGCTAGCTTCCCTTAACTCGTTGGTTAAATCAACAGCAAAGTCGAAACCGTAGTTGTCAAACTTCTCAACCCAGTAATCATGGAATTGTTCGTTGACATGATGACGACCACCGTCACCTGGCTTAGCATGAGTACAGATTACATACTTGCAACGTTTAACGTCTTCCATCCAATTGTCCATGTACTGCTCGTCGACGTGTTCAAGGAACTCGACAGTCCAACATAGATCGAATTCACGATCGTCTAACGGTGCTGGTCCTCCAACATAGTCATGTAACATGAACGGTACATCAGGTCGTTCGAAGTTAAACTCCCCATGCGATGTACCTGGATCGCCATCAATACCTAAGGCATCCATACCATGTATAGACACAGCATCGTGTACCACACACGCACGACCACATCCAATATCAAGCATGGAAGTGACTCCCCACGTCTTGATTGCCCATCTCAGTGCACCACGATCATTGTGACACCTTCTTTCACCACCACCTAAATGCTCTGGTAAATTATCCATGTTGAGAATACCTTTCCATATTACGTTTTCTGATTTTATCTAACTTGAGCTTATGCTTTTTAGCTCGCTCGAGTTTTACCTTACTGACCTTTGTAGTAAAGTTTTCACCGTGCATGTGATCCATTTCATGTTGGATCACTCTAGCGGCTATACCATCGTAGGTATACGTGTTAACATCTCCAGTATAATTTGCATACCTTACTCTAATAATAGACGGACGTTCTACGATCAAAAACAACCCAGGATACGATAAACACCCTTCTTCGATAGGAACTATTTGATCGCTTTGAAAGACTACTCTTGGATTAAATGCTGCAACGATATTATCGGGGTCGTCTGGGTTACCAGCTACAAATACTTGGTAAGGAATTCCAACCTGATTGGCAGATAAACCTACACCGCGAAGGTCTACCATAGCTTGTTTAAGATCGTTGGCCAGTTGCTCAGGATCCATTGGTGGGTTGCTAAAATCAAACCGCTGAGCTGGAGTGTTGAAAATAGGGTCAGTTGACTTGACTAACTTCACGCTACCATCCTACTAAAGTTCTTGACCTTTTCAAACTTGACCACGCTATGGAACTTGTCGTATAGCTGATCACCTTTATGTGAGATCACAAATATATTTGCATCGTCTACTAGCGTATTGAGGATCTTGAGAAACTCGTCAGTACCAGTAGAATCTAGAGAGCTGTCGAATACCTCATCCATGATAAGAAGATTGGTACTAACGCTGTTGCGTAGCTTTGCAATAGCTCTCCAAGTAAACAGTAACGCGAGATCAATTCGCATCTTCTCACCTTCAGAAAACGAAGCATAACTAAATTCATCTCTAAACCTCGACTTGATAGTTTCGTTGAAGTTCTCGTCCAACTCAAACTGTACAAAGAAGTCCATTGCTGCTAGATACTTATTTATCAGCTTGTTCATAACAGGAACGTACTGCTTGATAATTTTTGTTTTAATCCCCGTATCCTTCAAGATCAGTTGAGCAATATCCAGTACACTCTTCTCTGTAGAAAGTTCTTCTCTACGTGTTTGACACGTTTCTAGTTCCTGTTTGAGAGCGTCTAGCTTGTCGTTTAGATCACTGGTATCTTGATCCTCAACCTTAAGCTGATCGATATCTTTTTGGATACTGTTAATCACTTGATTGATAGCGTTGATGTGAGAGTTGTTACTATTAATCTCAGTTAGCAAGTTATTGACTTGCTCTTGTACGCTATTGATTTCTTCGAGACGTTCAGTGACGTTATAGTACTCTCTTTGTAATTGTTCGAACCCAAAAGTAGTTTCTTCGAGAGCAACGTTCTTTGATTCAACAGTGGAGCACTTGAACTCATGATCAATATCTTGCTTGCAAGTTGGACAATTATCATGGTTGTCAAAGAACTCAATCTCTTTTACAAGAGAAGACATCTTACTTTTTATCTTAACTTCTAACTGCTCGATCTTCTTCTTTTTCTTTGACACGCCTTCCCTATCAGCAATACTTTCATTCAACTCTGCTACCTGTGCATTGAGCTCTTCGATCTGTTGTTGGTAGGATTCGATCTCTTGTTGTGAGTTAGCAATCTTGTCGCGCTGCTGCTGAATACGTTTGTCGTTATCTTGCTTTACAGATGCGATGTATTGATTCTGTAGATCGATCTTCTCGTTGATTAGGTCAGCACCATACACAATCTTGTTAAGACTTTCTTTGTTGGTAGATACTTTCTCTTTGAGAAGTGTATTCATCGTAGTAAAGATTTCAATGTCTAAAAGGTCTTCAATTACGTCTCTACGGTGTTGTGCTGTCAGTTGCATGAACGGCATAAACGTAGCACTACCAAGCACTACAATCTGACAGAACGATCGATGGTTCATCTTGAGGATATGACGTTCAAGGTACTCTTGATAGTCACGAGAGTTTGCTGCTTGGTCGACTAACTTATCGTTCTTGTATATCTCGAACATTGACGATCCATACTTCTTGATCGTACGATCGACTTTGTAGTTGTCTTTACCAATAGAAAACTCAACTTGCACCTCAGCACCTTTGCCGTTAATGCTGTTGATCATCTGTACCTTGTTGATCTTACGGAACGCTTTACCATATAAGGACCATGACAAAGCATCAAGAATGGTAGACTTGCCTGACCCATTCTCACCTACGATCAATGTAGACTTAGACTTGTTTAACTTTATCTCAGTCCAACTATTTCCAGTAGACAAAATATTCTTCCACCGGATATATTTAAATAAAATCATATTATAAGTTACACCGCCCTAAGTGCTTCATTATACAGATCTTTTATAGTTTGCTCAACCAGTTGCTTGTCGGTACTAATTTCTAATGCATCGATATACTTAGACAAAATTGTGATAGTATCTTCTGCTTCATTAACAATCTCATCATCACTTTCTAGATCAAGATGAAGATGATCTTCTACTACTTGTACGTTATGTGGTCCAGCCTTTTCCAACTTATCAATAAACATATCAAACCAATATGGATTAGTCTTTTCCCTAATGATTACCTTCACATACTTGTCTTTGTACTGATCAAAGTCTTGATTGACAATCAATTCCATTGTAGTGTTGCTGTCGTCATAGTGAATCTTAGCAAACATCTCCAATGGATTTGGTACAAATTCTAAAGTACGAGTATCAGTATCAAAAACGTGAAAACCACGAGGATCATCATAGTCTGACCAAGTAATTTGATAAGGGGCCCCAAGATAATTGATATTACCGACAGTAGACTTATGATGAAAGTGCCCGCTGCAAACAACATCAAAATTACCAAAAACATTGCTATCAAATCCATGATTGTTAATTGCTCCTTTGTACATCTCAAATCCCTTGAGTTCCAAATGACCAAACAGTATTTGAGCTGACGTGTCGTTAATTACTTCCATTGATTGTTCATAGTTGCCGCTGCATATCCACGGAGTCAAAAGTATTTCACATCCATCAAAGTCTACAGCTTTAGGTTCATTAGCGTAGATGTGAATGTTGGGGTAGCTATTGTTAGAGTACAGTTCGTTTAACGAATTGATTTCATTGGTGTTTTTAAAGTAAGTGTCGTGGTTACCAATTAGGAAGTGAGCTTCGATGTTCCTCTTATGCAGAGGTTTGATTAGTGCTTCACGTAGCAGTCTGGCCGAAGTGTAGTTAATGTACTTGCGTCTGTCTACAATATCCCCTAGATGTACAACATGCTTTATGTCATGTTGATCTAGGTATGGAAAGAACACTTTGTTGTAGAATTGATAGAAGTGCTTAGCAAAAGCCTGACTATCATTACGAGCACCAAAGTGAGTATCAGTTATTAACGCTATCTTCATTTACCATCTCAACGTGTATGTTGGATTGACGTAAGAAGTCAATACCACTACCATAATTAAGTGAATCGTAGTCTTCGCCATAGTATACAGACGTAATACCACTCTGATGAATTAGCTTTGCACACTCCAGGCACGGAGCATGTGTACAAAATATCGCTGCATTATCGCAGCTTTCGTTACTTTTGGCAACCTTTGCTATAGCATTACTTTCTGCATGTAAAACTTCGGGCTTGGATTTGTAGAAGATGTTGGGTTCATAATCACCTTCTTCAACAATAGGTGCCTCACACTCATTTTCCCAGCCGCTTGGCATACCATTGTAGCCAATACTAATAATACGGTTGTCCTTTACAATGATCGATCCAACCTTTAACTTACGAGCATGGCTTAGCTCAGAAAATCTTTTAGCGACATCCATGTACGCGTGCTTAAATTTATTTTTCACCTTTAGCCTTTTTGTTTTTAGATCGACGTGACTCTTCAAAGTTTTGAATAAAGTTGTCGATATACTCTTGGCTGTCAACATCATTTTTGATACCATCGTTAAAGTCTACGTCGTTGTCGTGGTCCTGACGATCACTGGTTGCCTCATCAATGTTTAGACGCTCTGACATTTTAAACTTAATGTATAGCTGCTTCTTTTCTTTATCGATGCGGCGCAGAAAGGCAAAATAGATAATTTGGGTAAAGTATGCAAAAGGGTTCTGTGACTTTTCTGGATTGAAATTATCGATATACTGCATGCAGTTTTCAATGCCATCGCAAATCATTTCATCCCTAAACGAGTAGTTAATGAAGTTCGGTTTATGAGATAACCTCGTAGCAATCTTCATGAAACATTCCCCAATGTACGGAGGTACTTGAGGTTTTGGTTCCTCGTCCTCTTTGGCTTGAGCGACCTTTGCCCCGTAGTCAATCATTGCTTTGAGGAAGTCGGGATTGTTGATATAGTTGGTTTTTTTCTTGGTCATATTACTGCTCTAGTTTGATTTTATACATCTTGTAATCGAACTGCTCTTCGTTGTATATCTTTACTCGCTCATACAAGTGTCTTAGTGTGTGGTTAACACTCTTCTTATATTGCAGGTCATCGGCAATGTCGTACAACGTACATTGACTTTTGCTATCGCTTTTTCTCAGCCCGCGGCCGATAGACTGAAGATTGCGTATCCTAGACTTGCTAGGGCTAGCAAACACGATGTTATGAAGATTGCGTATGTTAACTCCAGTACTAAACGTTCCGTAAGAAGCGATGATAATCGCGTTGTCTTCTTTTTCTGTAATGGCACGGATACTTTCTCTGGTATCGGCATCTGTTCCTCCAAATACAAAAAATAGTTTACGATCCTTAGCTATCTTGTTGTTAACTAAGTCATACAGTATTTTACCATGTTTCTCTACAAAGCTAAACAGGATAAGTGAGTTTCCTTCTAGCGATAATGCAAGATTGGAGATAAAGTTATTTCGTTTGGAATTCTGGGTGATGAAGTCCATCTCGTCATGGTACTTTGCTTCCTTCTGAGCTTTACGAGTAGCTTCACCATATTTAAGCACTAGAATCTTAATCCTAAGATCAGCTAGTGTATCTCCATCAATCAATTGCTTTGTCTTTACAAATGATTGTACTTGGCCAAACAAACCTTCTAGCACCAGCTTGTGTGTCTCGGTGCCATCTAAAGTACCAGTAAATCCAAACCTATACTTACAGTCGCTTAGCTTAGTCATGATTGTTGTTAGTGACTTGGCTTTAAACAAATGAGCCTCGTCCCCTATCACTACATTAAACTGATCGAACCATTTCTTTGGCATCTTGTAGATTGACTGCCATGTAGTGATAGTAATGTCTTCATCAATGATCTCTTTATCGACTCCAGCACTAATTAGTTTGCATTCTTGACCGTATCCGTAATCCTTGAAATCACTATACATCTGACGAACAAGGGATACTGTTGGTACGACGATCAAAGTCTTCTCGTTATAAAACCTTGATAATAAGTAGATTATTAGTGACTTACCAGACCCAGTAGGTGACAATATCATCGACCTATTATGCCTTACGCTGTGGGTGAAAGACTCTAGTTGATACTTGCGGGGCTCAAAGGGCAAACCGAGTGTCTGCGAAAACTCTATAGCCTCTTGAAAAGAAAACTCTTCTTGTAACTCAAGATCGCTATCAAACTCTAAGTCGTAGTCTCTCTCATCACAAAAACTTTTCAAATAAGGTAGTAGCCCAACATACAATCCATTATTGCGATTGTTGAACAAACGTATACGACCATCCCATTGCCTTCGCTTAAACGCAGGCATAAATTTATACCCAGGCGCAAAAAATGAGAAGAACTCATTGAGCTCCTGCGCGATACCCTGATTACAGTTGACCTTTAAAAAGGTCTCATTCACTTTATCAATTACTAACAATTCTCTATACGCCGAACTGGGTGAGTTTCCTCCAGTTGATAGCTGCACTAATATGGAAGCCTCTATTGTTTATGCTTTTCATGATATCTTCCAATAACGAAACTACCTGCTCCTGATACACCATACGGGTAACAAGATCGACCATTTGTTGATCGCCCTCAATGTATTGTTGGATGTCAGCTTTGAGCACATGCTTCTCCCAAGGCTCACGTCCAATCACTTTAAGGTCTTCAGGGTTATTCAACTCACCTCTATAATATTCACTCAATGTTTTATTAAGCGTCTTGTACTGAATCTTAAACTTTTTAAGTCTGAGCTTTTGCTCATAGAACAACTTCAGATACTTGCCGTGGAGTACAGGAACGTTTAATGATTCTGTATCTAAATCTACATCATCTATCTTAGCATCCTGTTGCCACATCTCAATCACTTCTTCAATCTTCAAGGTTTGTATCCTATAATATGCAAGTGTCTACTAGAAACCTGCTCAATACTTTTTACATTAACAAAGTTATGTTCGCTATACAGCTGCGTCAAAGTTGCAGCATCATAACCACTTTTATGTACTGGCCATGTGTCTTCGAACTGATCGTTCTGCCAACCCCAGAAGCCAGCCTTAGCTTCGTTTAGTTCCTTTTGGCTTGAACGACTCATCCACTGCATTATATGGAAAGTAATATTTGGTACAATTATCTCACATATACCACCAGATTTCAACAGGCGATGCCACATGCTAATGACATATTGCCCCTGCTCGAAAGTAAGGTGCTCGAAGAAGTGTCTAGAAAAGATGTGCTCTACTGTATTGGCTTCGACATGTTGATCTAACTCCCACGCTGTGCAAACAAAGTCTACACCAGGAATATCTCGAATGTCGTTGGTAAGAAACCCTTTTTTGGTAGGTTTAGTACCACAACCAACTTCAATTTTCATAATTACATTTTTTCAATAGTGTAAGAAGTGTACCTAAATGATACTGTAGCTCTGAGGTATTCTACATCGGTAAGTGTACTATCAAAAGTAAGATCCGACAACGACACTGGGAACATATCTCTAAACATCACTTTAACATTGACATTCTGATGACTTGTTAAAGCATACAAAGTACCATCACTCATGATTCCTGCAAAACCTTTCTCAAAGGTTGGTGAGTTTGCCATCAACCTTTTACGTTGATCGCTGTTCTCTGGAAAACCAAGTCCCGTCAACCAATCATACATTTCCAGGTAGTTGGTCATATCCTCATCAACCATGAATGTTAATATTAAAGGATCATATTGAAGTTTGTCTCCGGGATAAGGAACAGTGACCAATGGGTTTGGAATTTCAACGGTAGACAAAGTAGCGGAAGGCAGTGTTACATTTTGAACGTAGTAGTTTGTTTTAGGAGTACGAGTCAATATAAACCTAAACCCTAATGGAGATAGGTAGTTTGGATTGTCTGGTGATCGATCTGTAGCTGCCATAATAGTTTCCTCTGGTACTATTTATCCAGACAAAAAAAGAGGGAGCCGAAGCTCCCTCCAAAAGTGTCTCTTTCGAGATTCTTTTTATTACATCAGGTTCGATACTGCAACAAGGCGGTAGTAAACGTTCTTGTTGTTGAAGCTGATCGTACCATTGCCTGCGGTAGAACCTTGAGCAAATGGGTTAGCAACCATGCCGTATCGAGTCTTGAAGCCGATCTTAGGCTGGAAAGTGTCCTCGCCGACCGCACGTACCATCTGCAGAGGTACATATGGGCAGTAGAAGATACCAGCATCAAAGGCGCTAGAGCCCTTGTAACCGATCGTGTAGTACTGGTTACCAGCTGAAGAGGAGAAGTATGGATCGATGTAGACCCGTACTCGACCGTTCAGTACACCA
>Ga0222718_10002910_pt1 | contig 14988 bp, 14 predicted proteins | sample C33_27DmetaG_FD_165045 | JGI IMG/M metagenome (GOLD analysis project Ga0222718, IMG submission 165045) | Estuarine water microbial communities from San Francisco Bay, California, United States - C33_27D | ecosystem: Environmental > Aquatic > Marine > Unclassified | place: USA: California... | reverse complement strand
AAGAAGTGTGGAGTGCCCATAGAATGTAAGCACTGTAGTGGAAATTTTTGTCCACGTTGTCTTCATCTAGAGAAACATGGGTGCTCAGGTCTCGAGAAGAAGGTTGAGAAAGATTTAGCTACACTCGAGGAAAAGACTTCATATCAGTCTAATCCCAAATGCTTAAAGATTTAGGTATAATATTATTCAGTGGGGGGGAGGGGAGAAGCTGAGATGCCCGAGTGGTCTAAGGGGGGCGACTTAAGATCGCCTGGCGGAAGTCGCGTGGGTTCGAACCCCACTCTCAGCATCTTATATCGAGGTGGCGCAGTGGAAGCGTGTAGGGCCCATAACCCTAAGGTCACAGGATCGAAACCTGTTCTCGATATTAGCACTCATAGCTCAGTGGTAGAGCGCAAGCTTAGTAAGCTTGAGGTCGGGGGTTCGAAACCCTCTGAGTGCAATGCATTAAAGAATAACGTTGAATAAGATGTATAATGTCCCTCGGTGTTAAAAAACTTACATATGATGCTATTCTTCCCACCCGTGGTTCTGATGGCGCGGTAGGGTATGATCTCTACAGCAATTGTGATGGGGTTATTGAAGGTGGTAATCGTGGGTTAATTTCCACGGGCATCGCGGTATCACTCCCCCCGGGGGTATATGGTCGGGTTGCTCCAAGATCTGGGTTGGCGATGAAGAATGGTATTCAAGTTGGTGCGGGTGTCATCGATCCTGACTATACGGGTGAGCTCAAAGTCCTTCTTTTCAATCATGGAAGTAAGGACTTGGAAGTAAAGATGGGTGACCGCGTCGCACAACTCATCTTAGAGAGGTGTGAGACTCCACCAGTTGAAGAGATTGGTCTCCTCCAGGAAACCATCCGGGGTGATGGTGGTTTTGGTTCTACTGGAAATTAGAGCAATACCAAAAATCTTCGGGCACGGGCATGAAGAGCACACCCTCCTGTGTCGCCATCCAAAGCTTGGACTTGTGTACATGAGAAAATGACATAAGTAACCAACGCTCCCAATACTCTTGATAAAGGTAGTTATCCCAATCTTCTATAGTACTTTCCTTAACTTTTAACATACCCCTATGTATTTCATAGGGATCTCTCTCAATTCGCACCTCCTTGGGGATGATTGCTCCCTTCCTAAGAAGTTGCGCCCTCATGATACGAGGATTTCCATGATCCACATAGTAGTCAACCCCATTTTTCCCAAAATCTATCGACCTTTTACATGGTAAAGTTACTCTATACCGATGAGTGATAGAGGGACTGGGTTTGAGAATGACATGCATTATAAATAAAGGATAGAATATATTAAAACATATGAAGACATATGAATCCCTGGATGGAATTACTATTAGAGTTGGTACAAATGCCAAGGAGAATTATGAACTCGTTGAATCGAGTCATGTGGCAAATTGGTGGCTTCATGTCAAGGGGTGGCCGGGTTCACATGTCGTAGTTTCTTATGATGGAGATTTTTTACCAAAAGAAACTAAAAAGGATGCGGCTGCATTGGCTGTTTACTACAGTCAAGCTTCGGGTCAGAAACAGGTCATAGTAGATTTGATTCGTGTTCAATATGTGCATCCATTAAATACACATGGTTCTGTTGAACTCGTGAGAGATCCCACCGAACTTACTGTATTTATAAATAAGGAAAAACCAAGACTTGACCGGTTGATGTAAAAAAATTAAACTTTTACGTGATTCATCTCGAAGCAGCATTGAGCAAACCCATCATACGTTCTTTGGCATGATTTACAGTAGTACAGTACATTGAAGTTGTTGTTGTTGTTGTTTGGGCGAATATTTTTAGGAATGGTGTTTATATTGTTCTTGGTAATCGCTTTTATCGGAGCGTTGGCGGCAACAGATTTAATCATCACCGCATTCGGTTTATAATTACGATTACCATTGGAATTTTGTGTAAAGATGGCACCGTTTTTACTCTTCCTAATCCGACGACCTTTGGAATCGAGGTATGGGGTAGGACCTTCTTTCAGAGTGTTAAATACTTCACGAGCTTTTTTGGCATCTCGGGTTGAACTATTCTTCATTGTTTATATTAGGCAATATAAAGTTTTGCGTCACCTTGAGTATATATGAGCAGCAAAAAGGTTGAGGTATTTACACGTCTCACCCCTGATGAGATTGACAAGCGTTCGATGGATCTGCGTTCTGCTGCGATGGAAGAGGCAATTAAGGGTGAAAAAGTTCGTTACAAGTCCCCCGAAGATCCAGAGAAATTTCTAAATTTTCTACAACATCGACTCACAATTTGGGATGATCTCAAGGAGGATACCTTCCACGCTAAGGGTATGTATGAGAAGACGAAAAAACTCATCGACGAATGGAACTAGAGAGATGCTCCTGAATCAAGTGGGTGATTTTGTAGATGGTGGGTATGGAAACACCCGAAACTTTGCAAAACTCCTGCTTTTCCTTCCAGGTCATTTTGGGATCAGTCGAATAGTGAATGATACCAGCGGCAATCGTTTTTGATTGCTTAGCCATGATATCCGGGGAATTCGTGACACAATTATAGACCCCCTTGGACGTCCTTACCAGACTGGGTCCAGCACCAACCTTTTTCAAAAGGTTTTCAACTGCCTGGAGCTTTACTTTCGAGATCTTATGCTCAAAGCAGGTGTTCGGCGTCGCCTGTATAAGATCTTTTTGGACATGGGTTTCAAGTGCCTTTCGTGTTACACGGTAGCGCGACCGCCAATGACTCACCTCCCCTTCTAATTTTTTTATTTGATTGTCATATTTCACCCTTTCGGTTTCAATTTCATCGTAGCTCTTACGGAGCTGCTCGATAGCCTCTTTGGCAATTTTAGTGAGATTCTTTTCCTTCGCGGATGGTTTGAACTTGGTGACTCTTTTGGGTTTCTCGAGTTCCAATACGATCCGGGAAGAAGTTGTACGAACGCTACGCACTTTAACCATCTTACTTTTTATTTTTCTTATTTTCTAAATTAACTTAGGGTCTAGTTACCGAAAGCGACACCAGCCATACCATTCTTGATACGAAGAATGTTATAGTTGACCGCATATACACGGTGAAGCTGATTACCATGGGCCGGGTTGGTAAGGGAGAGCTTTGCATTATCGATGCGAGAAAAGTTGAGGGAACCGGTGGGTTGCATCTTGCTCATGGTGAGGCAGAAGGGCCATGAGTAGGTGGGAACGTTGTCGATTGCGCCATCGGGGAGATCGGTGCAATGCATTTCGGCGACGACGTCATGGTGATACACGTTAGACATGTTTTCGAAAAGGGTGGTACCGTTGATGTAAAGGGATGCAGTGTCAAAGCTGTATTCATCGACGTAGTTGGCATCATTGGCATTACCGGACACGAGGTGGAGGGACTTGACTGGGTGATTGAAATAGCTCAGGTCAATCTCAGTATCGGTATTGGAAGCGAGTTGGTTTTGTGTTTGGGTGATGAGGAGTTCATGTTCATTGTCTGTGAAGTACTTACGCTCATCTGTATCGAGGTAGATGTAGTTACCGAAGACCTTGGGGGTCACATTGGGTGTAAATCCATCGCGGCACTTGACACGAATTTCAACATCGTGATACTGGAGTGCGATGAGGGGGAGCGCCTTGGTCCAGTCTTCCCCAAAGAAGAAGGGGATCATGTAGTAGTTCCCAGAGTGATTCTCTTTCCGGGTATTGGTGGTGACAGCGAAGGAAGCCTTAGCCGATGAGTCCCTCATGAGGGTGTTATGAACACCTTGAATGTAAAGGGAGTCAAGTGTGGTGACCAATTGACCACCGATCCAAAGCTGGAACTCTGTGGGGCTAGCAGCGGTCTTTGAGAAAAGACCATCCGAGTTGGTTCCAACCTCAGCGATACCATCAGCCTCGATCCATATGTAGCTCATGAGGTCACCCTTGGAGCGAATGGGGATAGTGACTTCATTGGAGGCACCAAAGGTACCGATGTAATCCATGCGCTCAGGTTTCATGGCAAAGTTAGTGTATCGCTTGTAGTTCTGACGGAAGAAACTGACCTGGGGGTCACCAGTGATGTACACATCCTGGGCTCCCACCGACACGAGCTCAATTAAAGCAGCAGACATTTATTAGTAAATGATATTAAAAATTTGGCTGGATATAAACATATGGTGGTATTTCAAGCTTTGACATGGGAGGCGAGGGATGAGGATGACGAACATTTAATCAGTATTATTGGGAAAATGGAAAATGGTAAGTCTGTGTGCGTCACGACTGTGTTTGAACCATACTTTTTCGTTAAATTACCAAGGGGGACAACTGACCAAGAGGTTCGGCTACTGTTCGATGACTTGAACAAAATTCGCGAAGATCATGTCATAAGTTACAGTGTCACGAGGAAGAAGGATGTATGGGGTTTTCAAAATAATGAGATGTTTGCCTACATGCGCTTGAATTTCAAGACACTCGCTGACCGTAGGAAGGTTAATTCAATATTTGCCTATAACAATAATTTCAAAAAGTATCACGTCTATGAATCGAACTTGGATCCTGTCCTGAGATTGATGCACCGCACCGGTATTCAGTCCACCGGGTGGCTTGATACTGGTAGTGAATGTGTTCGTTCCCATCTCGCAAAAGTTGACATCGATCTATGGTGTAATGACTGGAGGACGTTAAAACCAGTGGCTCGGGATGACATTGCACCTTTTGTTGTGGCGTCTATAGATATCGAGTGTAATAGTTCTACTGGGAAGTTCCCGAGCGCTGACGTACCCGGTGATGCATGTTTTCAAATTGCTCTATCTCTCTGTAAATTTGGAAACGACGAACCATACGAAAAGGTGTGCTTATGTTACAAGAAGACGGAGGGACCCAACGTTGTGAGCTTTGACACTGAAAGAGGAATGCTCGAAGCCTTCCAAAAGTACATCCACGAAAAGGATGTGGATATTATCACCGGGTGGAACATTTTTGGTTTCGATCTCGAGTACATCTACAAGAGGGCGCACCTGACTGGGTGTCACGAGGAGTTTTTCAATCTTGGTAAGCTCCATGATCCACCAAGTGACCTCTTGATGAAGAAGTTGAGTTCGAGTGCCCTGGGTGATAACTTTCTAAAGCTCCTCCCTATGACTGGAAGGTTCATCTTTGATATGTTCCACGAAGTCAAGAAGGGTTACAAATTGGATTCGTACAAGTTGAATGAAGTTTCGAAACTGTACCTGGGAGACCAGAAGATTGACATGTCACCAAAGGAGATGTTTGCCCGTTATAAGGAGGGCGATCCCCAAAAGTTGGGTGAAGTTGCTGAATACTGCATCAAAGATACCCTCCTCCCCCATAAATTATTGAAAAAATTATGCACACTCCTCAACCTCTTAGAGATGGCAAAGGCGACGTGGGTCCCCCTGTGTTTCTTGGTTGAACGCGGTCAGCAGATTAAGGTGTTCAGTCAGCTTACCAAGAAGGCTCGAGAGTTGGGGTACATGGTTCCGACAATCAAGTACGGTGCTCTTCCAGAAGAACCCTACGAGGGTGCGACGGTTCTAGAGGCTCAAAAGGGTGCGTATTACACACCAATCACAGCCTTGGATTTCGAAGCCCTGTACCCTTCGATCATGATGGCCCACAACCTCTGTTATTCGACGTATGTCATGGACGAGAGGCGGTACGGTAACGTTCCTGGTGTCACGTACGAAACGTTTAAGATTGGTGAGAAAACCTACAAGTTTGCTCAAGGTGTTGAAAGTCTTTTACCCGCCATTCTTCTCGAACTCAAACAGTTCCGAAAAAAGGCTAAGCGGGACATGGCTAACGCCACTGGGTCGATGAAGGAGGTCTATAATGGTAAGCAATTGGCCTATAAAGTTTCTATGAACTCTGTGTATGGTTTCACTGGTGCAGGGAAGGGTATTCTCCCATGTGTCCCAATTGCATCTACGACGACATGTAGGGGTCGGGGGATGATCGAGGAGACGAAGAACTATGTGGAGGCTAACTTCCCGGGTGCAAAGGTGAGGTATGGGGACACCGATTCAGTGATGGTTGAGTTCGATGTTGGGGGGCGTACGGGTGAGGACGCTGTTAGGTACAGTTGGGAGGTGGGTGAGAGAGCAGCGGAAGAATGTAGTGCCCTCTTCAAGAAACCCAACAACCTCGAGCTCGAGAAGGTCTACTGGCCTTACTTCCTTTACTCTAAAAAACGGTACGCCGCCAAACTTTGGACCAAAGGGAAGGATGACCAGATGCACATGGACTACATTGACATCAAGGGTCTTCAGGTCGTCCGCCGAGATAACACACCCCATGTACGGGAGGTGTGCAAAGAGCTTCTCGATGTCGTTCTCACATCGAGTGATCCCGGACCACCCAAGGAGTTGGCCAAAAAGAGGGCGAACGAACTCCTCTCTGGTGAAATACCGAATGAAAAGCTGATTTTGAGTCAATCGCTTTCAGATACCTATAAAATTAAGGGAGATCCAGTATCGATTACAAGCCCGGAGAGTGTGAATATAAACCAATCACATGTTCAGGTCGTCGTTAAGATGAGGGAACGAAAACCTGGATCAGAACCCCAATCTGGTGATCGTGTCCCCTACTTACTGACAAAGACGGACGACCCGAAGGCTAGGGCATTTGAAAAGTCCGAAGACCCCAAGTATGTTGAGGAGCACAATATCCCTGTGGATTATCAGTACTACTTTGAAAACAAGTTTCTCAATCCTGTGTGTGATCTTTTAGACCCGTTATTCGAAAATACCAAACAGGAGATTTTCGGTGAAATCATTGAACAATATAAACCCCAAAAAAAGAAATTGGGACCCGCTCTCAGCACCATGAAAAAGGATCAACTCATCGAGGAGTGTAAAAAGAGGGGTTTAGATGAATCAGGGAACGTATCGGATCTCAAGGGAAGGATTAAAGAGGCTCGGTCACAATCTCTCCAAAATATATTTAAACAATACGAACAAGATAGCATTAAGAGATGAGTTTTGACTCCAAACTGCTTCAACTTGTAAATGAAGAGCGTGAAAGGTCTCTGGTCATAGAGATTAATAAACACAACGTCAACATCTCGAAGAAGCATCAAATTTCTTTGGAAACTCTAACAAAAGACATACCGGAAACGTGCGCTCCCGGTATTTGTAAGGGAATCATGAATGATTCTACACGTTGCACCTACAAGATTGTTGATGAACATGGTACATATTGCAATGTTCATAAAGAACAGGGTGAAGTATTACCGTGCCCACAGATAGTAAGAAGATCTGGTATCGAGCATAACCATAACGACCCCGACCTAAGAAATGTTCCCGGTTGTCCAGCATGTGAAAAGAGAGCTTATAGATTTGAGTACTTTGTTTAATAATGAGCAAAACTGGAATCCTACTAACATCTATAAACAATTTTTACACCGAAGAGGGACACAGAACAAAATTAATGGATATTTTGGGTAAATCTGGTGGTATTTCACTCCGGAATATCGAATGGTTTATCACCACCTATGCAAAGAAGAATCACACAACATTCAAAACAAATGATGGAAAAATCTTTACCGTTCACTGTGCATACAAGTCAAGCCTGGATGGGTACAGTAAGAAACTTTTCGATCCCTTTTGTCGAGCCGAGAAGTTTGCATACACAGTGCCCGGAACATCTCATGAAATTCATACAACCCTGGCACAGTTGAATTTCATCAAATGGTGTATCAAGAACAACATCATAGATTATATCAGCGACAATAAGTCGTCATTGTTTAGTAAGCGAGTGACGTAAATGTATTTTAGAAGAGTGTATGAGCTTTCCCATCCTTTACTCGAAGAATATTATAACTCTTCGCGTAAACGCGTATGTTTCGATTGAAAGACGCATCGCCTGCGGAGGGCGCACCGCCGATCGATCTTGACCCGTAGAGCTCTGAATTATATAATTCAATTTCTAATATTTGCTCTTTTATTAAACTAAAGTTCTCTTGACCAGTTGGATACCACACTTCCGGGTTATTTGCAAAACTGTACATATACACTCTAGATAATCTCGGAACACTTGAATGGTATCTCATAAATTGAGATGCCCTCAAAAATTGAGCATCGCCCGTATTCTTATCTATTATCTCGAAATTGTCCAGTTTTAATGTTAGGTATTTCAATTGGTCGGATGCAATGATCACACCGACGCCACCGCCAGCCGCCGCGTCTTCGTCAAGGAAGGCGTACTTAATCGGGTCATAGTTTAAGGGGCTCGTAAATACACCTAAGTCCTGGTGTTCCTGCCGATCTCTTTGGATGAAGAAATATAACTCCTTCACGGGATTCGAAAAGTTTAATTTACATTTTACAGTATTTGTAAAAGCATCTTGAGTTCTAAATTGTTCTTCTTGAAGTTCGGTTATGACGTAGTCTATTTTTGAACACTCTATTTTTTTCCGTTCTATAGTGTTCAGATATACAAGTTCAGTGATTAACTCACATTTTAATATTTTTGGAGGTCCGTATATAAATTCACCCGGTGGTGCAGACCGACTCAATAGAACGTTCGGGTTGGGCGTTTGACCGATTGGACTTTGAGTTGAAGTTTCGAGGAATACAAGTTCTGTATAATCTCTCAATTTGATACGAATGGTTACATCCTGTAATTTAAAAGCACACAATGGTAGGGCTAATTCGGGATGTTTGTGAAAATAAAATGGCAAATCAATGATACAATGTAACTGTTGCACTTTCATACGTTGTACATAATTAATTCCATATGTGGGTTCATCTAAAATACCAAAAGCTTCAGTTTTATTGATGAGATTTTGAAGTGCGGAATCCTTGGAGGAATCATGAAATGCCTCTGAGTACAACTGTAAATAATCACTTGTAAGTCGATTTATAACTTTACCTCCTATTATCAACTCTGCATATTCAATCAATGCATTCCCAAATGAATCGATGTAAGAATGAAAAAAAAGACCAAGTTCATCGGTTTTTACTTCCAAACATACAGATTTCAACAAATCCCCAGTATTCATAGGAACCCTAAATTCACATATACTACCGAAGTCGACACTGGAAATACTTTCACCGTCTCCAGATCTCTCATTCATGGATTTTATATTTCTGTATTCCTTTGCGAAATGTGTATTTCGTTTTATGAGTTTTGTAAAGTATGAATAATCGTACTTAACATCTACATCATCAATCACCCCCATTGTGTGAAGATTTAATTGCCCTGGAGACATTACTGCTATTATATACAATTAAAATCTTAAACCTGCTAATCCATCTGCAAACATTAACACATTATGACTTACAGCATACACTCGAACCACTTTATCAACTGTGTCCCTGTTTCCGTCGATGATGATGACGCCGCTTGGATCGCTCGCGTCGTACGCTCCGATGAAGGGATACGAAATATCAACTTTCAATTCTTTATGGATGATACGACTCATATTTACACTCCCCGTAGGAAGTCCTGATATAGGGTCAAGAGAAAATGCGTATGAACAATACTTACCACCGCCATCCCCGGGTAGTCCAGATGGAGATCTCGTATGATTGTCTAATGATTGTTTGAAAGATAAGAATTTATTATCTCGATCAAATACGACAGCATTATTAAATTTTAAACTAATATTTTCTATATCCACAAAGTCAATATGCCTTAATCTGGGGTCGTGCAATCCAACGCTGTTGTCTCGATCTCGCACTGGGTCGCGGACATGGTAAGCGATGAAAAATAATTCACTTACGGGGTTCTTGAAATCCAACAACACACTCTTAGTTAAAATACCAGCTGGGCGCGGGGTGCCGTACTGATGAGGTGGTGGGGATGGTATTGTGAATTCAGAAACTTGTAACTGTTGAATGTTGTGAGAAATTATTGAACTCTCTATAAAAGATCTCTCTTCTGTCCCCACATGAATGTATGATACATTTAAAGACGTTAAAAATAACTGTTGTGCGAATGCCGGGATACCCGATTCACTGTCATCAAATCCTGTTGTATTAAGACCCCCCTCTTCCGCGTCGAAAAGCTTAATATTTACTCTAATTCCATGTTTTTTTAGGGCGCATGTTGGTATCGCCAATTCGTTGATATTATGAAAATAGAACGGTATATCTATGAAAAACGGATTGTTTTCTGCACCACTTATAACAATTGGGGCGAACCGTTCCGTGGGAATATCAGTGAAAGCCGCCGTCGCTCGTCCGTGAGGCCGCCGCCGTTGGGTCGCGAAGATGCTTCCAAGGACGGCCGTGGTATTGTTTTTTCCATGTGCGTGCAAAAATTCATATGTCGTCAGATCTCGTGCATGAGATTGATTATATATGGCAATATATTCCCCGGTTAGTTTTTGAATAGATTGTTCTCCTATAAACAATTCGACATACTTGATGAGTTTGTTAGTAATCAGCGAGTTAAACAGATCAACCTCTTCACCCACAAAGGTCTCGCCGTCGTAACTAGCCATAAAGAGATCGGCGAGGGGAAAGGTGGAGAGAGGGTGTCGGTGTAATTCAGCTTTTAAAGATATACGGTTTATAAAATCTCCCGCATCTGTAGGTATTCTAAATGTCATAAGAGAACCAAAAGTCGTCGGAGATTCAGATTCTATGGAATGGAATGTTTTATAAAAAGGGGTGTGCTGTTTATACAGGGTTAAAAAATGACTCTGTGACGGAATCCCGGTTATGAACATGTCCTGAACTCCGTTCGCACTCAATAACATATATAATTATAACTATGTTTTTTTAATACACAATATTCATGAATCCATCTCTAAATTCGAGACGTGTATATGCAATATGATATACGTGCATCTCGTATGTTTTACTCAAATCTAAATTTCTTTGAAACCTCGTTTCTATAAAACTTTTATCAGATATGATTTTACTGAAATCCAGAATTCCTGAACGTTGTTGTATAGATGGGTACAGTGAAGCATTATATGTGTAAATATGTGTCCGAGGTGTGTTTAAACCACTTTCATATGGGGTATAATATTTGAAGTAACGATGATTTTGATCACCTGATATATTCTGAGCAGGTTCACCATTAAGGTAAATATTTATTTTGTCAGCAATGACGAAAAAAGACGAGAGCCATGATTTGAATGGAAAATTAGAGCTTGCAAAATTAAAACGGAACTCATATTTAGAATTATCATTTTCATCCTCATATTCAGTTTGTCTATAGAACCAGTGAAGTATTTTTACAGGTTTATCGGTTGAAAAGTTCGTTTTTAAAATGCGATTATTCACTTCAGATCTTTGTTGAATATGTTTAGATGCGATACCTGTTTCAAATGAATGAGTTGAAGATGTCAAATATAATCGCTCTTCGGGTATGAGTTTTATTTCCTCTGTTATGATTGTAAAGTCTGGTATTGTTATAGGATATGATCTAAGAGGGCTTGTAAAAAATGTTGTTTTATGAAAATTAATTTCGAATGTTATTTTTTGTTTATAAATTGAACATAATGGAAAGTAATGTCTATCACCAGAACCCTTATATCGTCTAGAAAAGAAAAAATGTAACGGTATGAGTACCTCCCGATTATACCCCGCCAAGGCCGAGTACGGCCGGTGATATTCCTCCTCGCCGAGATTTCCGTCGTCGGTAAAACCATTAGTAAAGTACGTGTATCTAAAGCCACTGTTTGTAAGTAATTGAACCGCGTCCCGTTGTGTATCACTCAGATATAACTCATTGTATATAAAGTTCCAATCATCGGTGAGTTCTTCTACTTTTATTTCATCTACGTACATAGTTATACTCTTAATAATATGTAATGACACCTGATCTGGATAATTTCCTCCTCCTACTTCGCCGGGCAACTTCAGTTTAATCCACATGTCACTCAAAAGGTCTCCCATATTGGTGGGATTAAATTCAACCTTAATAGTTTCTCCAAATGGCCAAGTTGGAGTGTCATTTGGTTTTACCACAACCTTACTTTTATAAAATTTCGTAAAATGCGAATATTGGTTTAATTTATATTTAAACAATGAATCTTCTGGGTCATTGGAAATGAGGTGTGTATCCTGCTTTCCAATAGCTTTTAGGGAAATCTTAGCGGCTTCACCCATATCTACTTACTACTTATATATTTTTAATATCCATTTTCCACATCGTGATGTGACTCGTTTTCAATATGCGTTCCAAGTCTTCATTCGCCTGTCTTTCTTCATTCATGAGGGCTTTTACACGCTCCTCCGTATATTCAACCGTCCTAATGTTGAGGAGATAGTCGTAGTTTCCCTCAATTTTCGGAAACGTCGCAGACATCTCAGCCTCTAGGTCCTTCTTCTTTCTTTTGAATACCACGAGGTCACCTTCTATGACCATTGTGACAAACTTTGCGCGGTGACCACACATCGCGGCTCGCTTCTCTAACACATCCACAAGGTGTGCCTTTCGCTTCTTGTAGTGTTCCAAACGGAGTTCCACAAAGTCTCTGAGAATCTCTTCAGCATTCGCATACTTATGGATACCCCGGGTTGGGTGGAAGAGGTGCATGTTCGAGGTGTGGAACGTCTTCCTCATTTTGAGGTCCTTCATCAAGTCCTTCCCAGTGTAGCCAAAAATCTCAAAATCCACATCCTCTGTGGTACTGTTGTTCGTGTAGCTGTTGATCATCTTCTTTTCCACGAGTGTATCCAGGTACTCCTTATAGTCTTGGGTCCATCGTCCGGGTGGGAGCTCTGTGACTTTGAGTCTGGAACCGGTGTCCCTGTAAATACCCTCTGTGATCCATAGACCAGCGTCATCCTTGTAGACCCGTCCCTTGAAACCCCTGAACCACGGCTTCATTTCGATGAGGTCTTCACCCTCCAAAATTCTCTTGATATTTTCCTTGATATCTTCGGGATTGAAGGGAGGTACATAGCAACTGAAACCTGTACCGATACCCTCTGTACCATTCACCAAAACCATAGGTAAGGTGGGCATGTAAAAGTCTGGTTCGATAGGGCGTCCATCATCGTCGAGGTAGTTGAGAACTGCATCATCTTTGGGGTCGAAGAGCTTCCGGGCCTCCTTGGTCAGCTTTGTGAAGATGTATCTCGTCTGGGATGCATCCTTCCCACCCATCAACCTGGTTCCAAACTGACCACATGGTTCGAGGAGGTTGATATTATTGGACCCCGTATAGTCGTTCGCCAATTTGACAATTGTATCTGCGAGGGAAACTTCACCGTGGTGGTAGGCACTCTTTTCAGCCACATAGGCTGCCAACTGTGCCACCTTCATCTCATCCTTGAGGTTCTTCTGGAAACAAGAATACATAACCTTCCGCTGGGAGGGTTTGAGACCATCGGCCACGTGGGCGATTGATCGCTTTAGGTCTGCGAGACTGAAGTTCACTAGATCCTTATGAACAAAGTCTGTGATGTCAAGTTGCTTCACATCCCCATAGGGAACCTCAAGTTCCGAAGCCTCCTTGGCTGTGCTGTCGAGGAGCCAGGTTTTCCGTGAATCCGCCATCTTCTTGTCAAATGCGAGAACGATCGACGTGTCAGTCATCACATCCATGTCAAACTTGACTGTGAGATCCTGAATCTTCTTGAAGTACTCCCTCGCCTCCACAGATGTTGAGGTACCCAAACCCTTGTAGTACTTGATTTTCCATCCAGCCTTCCCAGATCCATACCAACTTCTGAAAGCTGAGTCGGTGTAAAAAGACATAGTCTCCGAACCCTTCGTGGCCTTGATGATTGGGGTCACCATCGAAACCACAAATCCCAACTTGAGGAGGCTTGGCCAGAAGTAGTGGATCATGTTTAGGATGAGACCCTTGATGTGCGAGCCATCGTTATCTGCATCCGTCATGATCATGAGCCTCCCGTAGCGGAGTTCGGACACATCCTTGTAGTCCTTACCCTGTTGGAGACCCAAGATCTTCTTGAGATCATTGAACTCCTGGTTCGATGACAGTTGAGCCACCGAAACATCCCTCACATTCTTACACTTCCCACGGAGGGGGAAGACACCGTAGTGATCCCTCCCAACTACAGAGAGACCGGCGACCGCCAAGGTCTTCGCTGAATCACCCTCTGTCACGATGAGTGTACATTTCCCAGACTGTGCGGTGCCAGCCTTGTTCGCGTCATCCAGCTTGGGGATCCCCGTGATCTTGGACTTCCGGGCACCGTCAGACTTTTTGAGTTCCTTCATCTCCTTGAACTTTGAGAGTGCCAGAAGTTCATCTTGAATCCCAGTCTTTAGGGCATTCTTGATGAAGTTCTTCGGGGGATCAAACTTCGAGCCAAAGTCTTGGGACTTTGAGGTGCATTCAGACTTGACCTGGCTCGAGAACGTTGGGTTCTCGAGGGTCGCCTTGACGAAGATGTTGAACGTGTTCTTAACCTGTTGGGGCTTCAGTTTGATCTTCTTCGCCATGTCCTCGATGATTCCATTGGCCACTAGGGATGCCACGTGATCCACGTGGTTACCACCTTTGGTCGTGCAGATACCATTGACAAAGGACACCTGTTCCATACCATTCTCAGCTGGACCGATACACACAGACCACCTGTCAGATACGACGGAGCACACATTCTCGACACCCTCGTGCATCTTTGCGTAGGCTTCGAAGGACGTCTTTGGGAGAACATCTCCATTGAACTTCACCTTACAGTTGGGGGTCGTACAGATGTTTGCATCCCAAACCCTCTTTTGGAAAATCTGGTAAATTGACTCGTCCATCTTGGACATCCCAAATCTCTTCCAGTCAGGGGTGAAAGTCACGGAAACCGATGACGTGGCACCCGCGTGCTTCTTAATCTTGGGTTGGTGACAGGTTGTCATATTGTTGGACCACCCCTGTGTGTAGGTCTGCTTCACTTCGTGGTCCTTGATGATCACAGAGAACTCTGATGAGTAAATGTTAGTCAACTTGGCACCATAGCCGTTGCGACCACCAACGACACGCTTTTGGTTGTCATCGTAGTTGGTGCTCGTGAGGAGGTGACCGAAGGTGAGTTCAGGGTTCCATATACCCTCCTTCTCATGCATTCGGACACCGATACCACCACGGGGTC
>Ga0222718_10002909_pt1 | contig 14989 bp, 15 predicted proteins | sample C33_27DmetaG_FD_165045 | JGI IMG/M metagenome (GOLD analysis project Ga0222718, IMG submission 165045) | Estuarine water microbial communities from San Francisco Bay, California, United States - C33_27D | ecosystem: Environmental > Aquatic > Marine > Unclassified | place: USA: California... | reverse complement strand
TGCCCATCGTAGGATTTTTATGACCCACTTTAACGAGCTCGGCCTCATTGCACCTTTGCAGCGGGCCTTGGCAGAAAAAAATTATCAAACCCCTACCGCCATACAAGCGGCCGCCATTCCTGTTGTACTCGCGGGCAAAGATTTAATGGCTTCGGCTCAAACAGGCACCGGTAAGACCGCCGCCTTCGTGTTGCCCATCCTCCAAAGGCTGGTTGCCGCTGATATCAAAACCAAGAGCAACCGGACCCAGGCGTTGATTATCACACCTACCCGTGAGCTCGCCGCTCAGATCCATGACAACATTGTCACTTACAGTCGGTACTTGAGCATCAGCTCAGCTGTCGTCTTCGGTGGCGTAAAAATCAATCCACAAATGAAAAAATTACGAGCCGGAATTGATATCTTGGTAGCAACCCCCGGGCGACTACTTGATCTTGTTCAACAAAATGCTGTCCAACTCGATGACGTCTCGACCTTCGTGCTCGATGAAGCGGATCGCATGCTCGACATGGGTTTCGTTCCTGATGTAAAACGTATTCAGGCTAAGCTACCGAAGCGCCGCCATAATCTGATGTTTTCAGCAACGTTTTCCGACCCGATCCGGGCGTTGGCCAAAACCATGTTGCATCAGCCCAGTGAGATCGATGTCGCTCCTCGAAACACCACAGCGCAAAACATTGAGCAAACCGTGCACCCAGTCGATAAGCAAGCCAAGTCAGCGCTCTTGGTTCACCTCATCAGAAGCGAGGCATGGCATCAAGTCCTTGTGTTTAGTCGCACTAAGCATGGCGCCAACAAATTGGTTAAAAATTTGCTGAATGCAGGCATCGAGGCAGAGGCTATTCACGGCAATAAAAGTCAAGGCGCACGAACCCGTGCCCTATCAGGGTTCAAAGAAGGTCGAGTCGATATCCTTGTTGCAACGGACATTGCGGCTCGCGGTATCGACATTCAAGCGCTTCCCCGGGTGGTTAATTTCGATTTACCGAACGTACCTGAAGACTATGTCCATCGAATTGGTCGTACCGCAAGAGCAGGAAGCACCGGGGTAGCGGTGTCGTTAGTGGCCGCGGACGAAATCAAGCAGCTGCGCGATATTGAAAGACTCATTCAAAGACGCTTACCCAGGATAGAAATCGAGGGATTTGAGCCTAACCACCAACTCCCCGCTGCCGGCCCTATCCCGACGAAGCCGAAAACAAAGCCCAAAGCCAAGTCCAAGCCGAAAGCCCATCGAAGGGGTCAAAATCAGCGAACGAAACCACCCGAAAACGTCAACGGCAACCAACTTCGCCCCCAGGCGCAACAACCTGATGTCAATGGCAATCTCAAAACGTTTGTCGAATCAGACGACCAAAAGAAACCAAAACGACGCTTCCGGCCGAGACGATCCCGGTCCACATGATCGCAACGGATCTTTGTGATGCGCTAGCCTTTCCTCCTTTTCGGGCCCATTTAGCAACCGCTTCCTCAGGTCAAACCCGCAATCCCGACCCTACAACCTTTGGGAGGGAAGCCTGTCCAACCCCTGTCCCTATCGGATTGACGCAAGAACTTTTTGGATAAGCCTCGGTTTCACGCCAACTCGGCGCGCCACAACTCATCAACCCGTTATGACATTCGCTGGGTGTTCAACCCAGCAGCGCCGAGGGTTGGCTGAATGATTCTACACGCACCCCTTTGTTAGCATAAAAGCTATTGGGGTAGCATCTAGGGGATAGCACGATAGCCATCACACCAAGGAGTAGAGGGAGTTTGCCGCGATTCTGGTTTTCTACGGCATCAACCCTTTGGCATAAGATCTGACTCGGCTAACGGGCTATAGCAACAAATGACCACCGTCTAAGATCAAATGCTGCCCGGTCACAACCGAGTGACCGTCAATAAAGGACAAAATTGACTCGGCTACGGAATCGGCGGTGCACGTTGTTTGCAAGGGAGTTTTCGCTTTTAAAAAACTCAGTGTCTGCTCGTAAACAGCTTGCCCCATACCCTCCGCCAACCAGTCACCTTCGATAAACCCGGGGCAGACGGCATTCACCCGGATGGCAGGCCCCATCACCCTGGCAAGCGATTTGGTCATGGTAATCAACGCGCCCTTTGACGCGGCGTAGGCAATTGAAGATCCAACCCCCTTTACGCCAGCGATAGAGGCCACATTAACGATCGAAGCATCTCCGGAGGCCCTGAGCGCATCTTGCGCTGCTCGCACCATCTGAAATGCGCCGACGACATTCACCGCATAAATATCCTGAAAGTCTTGATGGTCCAAACCAGCAAGATCACTGTGGGTGACAAATTTGGTGGTTCCTGCATTATTCACCAGGATATCAAGGCGACCCCATCGGGATAGCGTGTCTTCAACCATACGCTGGCAATCCGAATCTTTGCTTACGTCTGCCTGGCACACCAATACTTCCGCACCTAATTCCCGACACTCCTCGGCAACCCGCTCAGCAGCGTCGACGCTACGCGAATAATTGATCACAACATTGGTACCCCGGGCCGCCAGTTGTCTGGCCGTTGAGGCCCCAACCCCAGAGGATGAGCCTGTAACGATGCCGACTGCTTTTTTTAAATCCACTTGCTTGCTCCCTTACCTAATCAATACCTGCTCGCATGATGCCAGCTAAAAGTGATCCGTGGCCAATCCACTCCTCAATTTCTTTTACCCGCGATCAACCAAACCGCACCCTCCATGACCACTCCTGCTGCCGTCACGAATGGCAATAAAGCATCTCTCATCGCCGCGATGGCCTCGTCAAGTGAGGCATCTGGCAATGACTTAAAGACCCTGGCGGCAGGACCAATCGATTGCTGAAAGGCGACCGCATCCTCTAAATTTGATGCGACCTGCAATGATTTCTTGATCTCGGTGAAAGTAAGATCGGCAAACCCGCTCTGCTCGAGAAGACTCTGCACGTACTGCTGATCACTGAACGCAAAGGGACCAGGCCCGCGCGGATCGCGAGGCGGCTCCACTTCCACGGCCCATGGCGCAATGGCTTGCACCGCCACCGACATCCAAGGGTTGTACTTGGGCGCCTGCCAACAAACCAATCTCAACTCGCCCCCAGGGCGCAAAACTTGCAGCAAGTTCTCAAAGGCTTTGATTGGCTCCTCAAAAAACATAGCGCCAAACCGCGAGTACATCAGATCGAATGGCTGCTGCGTGCTGAACAGGGCGCCATCGGCATGCTCGAACCTAGGGTTGTCAGGTAATCGACGCCGCGCATTCGCTTGTGCCAGCATAGGACGAGAAAGATCGATACCCAGCACATCCGCCCCTAAGGACGCCAATTGTACGGCGGAATCGCCGCAACCACACCCGAGGTCTAGTACCCGCTTACCCGAAATGCTACCCAAAGAGGCGATAGAGGCTTCGGTGAAGGGCGCTAGTAAGGCGTCGAGACGCTGCTGCAGGCCCACCCAGATCGCGCCTGCCTCGCCATCCCAGTATTGATACTGCTGTTGATTGACAATCTTCATTCAAATCCTTTCGATTAGCCTCTGTTACCGCGCTATCCGTTGCTGGCAGCGTTTTATTCCGTCAACCTAGGCGAAACAGCCGATCACAGCTAGATCGCCTCGGAAACCGGAAAACAGGTCACCTTAGGCGCAGCCCTGTCAACCCGCTCCGCATCGGTGACTCCATCATAGCACCCGTCGAATCGCAAACGATCTCGGTTGCAGGCATTTCGGTCCTTAGCCTGTTGGCGCCTTTCCGCTTCACAACCAGTTTTAATGCCAGGCAATATCGGCTCAACCCATACATCAAAAATGCCCAACTCCTCAAAAAAGGCGACGCGTCTTAACAGCACGGCATGCCTCGGATCTCTCCAGCCTGCGTATTGGGCGGACTGCCATCGCACCACTAGACCCACTTTAAATCAGGAACCTGAAATTGCCCCGATGCCGCCTGGGGCATCGGATCTTCAAGCAGCACCATTTCCGCCGAAATACCTCCATAAATATGCGGAAACAGCACCTCTTCACTTCCGAGATAGTGATGATCTTGATCACCTACCTTCGACGCTGCTTCAAGCCGAAGATCAACCCCCAATTCAATCAAATGTTCAGGATCCATCGTCAACACCAGCCAGGGCCCCGCCAACCGCTGATAAAATTGATTCGCCACTTTAACCAGAGCCTCGATCGTTGGAGCCGCGTGGATCAAACCATCTTGATCAAAAGTCGGCGGATAATACAGCTGCCGACGACTGATCGCGGCCTGCCATCGCTTCGCCTCAGCCAGATGAAAAATCGGTGCCATACCCGCCTCTTAAAAGCCAATACGCTACCACAATCACCCAGTTCAAGTCCGATTTCCCGCTAGCGGTTACCATCGCCGCCATTCGGACCATCAGTGCCTTTGTCACCTGGGATTCTGTCTATTCACTTCAGCGCTACTCCTTAACGAAGATCGATTTCGAGTGCAGGTCAATCCTCCTCGCTCGGGCTGTCTGAGTGACTTGCTCACCCTCAACAGATGCGCTTTACTGTTTGAAAACAGGGGTCCACATGAAAAGTTTTGCGCAAAAGGTCGCGGTGGTCACGGGGGGCGGTTCTGGCATTGGCCGTTATTTGGCCGTATTACTCGCTCGGGCTGGTGCAGATGTCGTGATCTGCGATATCAACCCGGACACACTGGCCGAAACGGAGGCGATGCTCAGGCGCTACAATGTTGCGGTCACGTCAATTGCGGTGGATATGGGTGACAAAGCTCAAGTCACGGCACTACCGGAACAGGTGATTGCTCGGCATGGAAAAGTAGATTTATTGTTCAATAATGCTGGCGTTACCGTCGGCGCCGATTTTGAAAACATGTCCGAGGCCGATTGGGACTGGGTCATGGATATCAATTTGAACGGAGTGGTCAATGCCACTCGAGCATTTTTACCGCATTTAAAAGCGCAGCCGGAAGCAGCGCTGATTAACACGTCATCAATATTTGGCATGATCGCTGTTGCCAAGCAATCTTCTTATCATGCCACTAAGTTTGCCGTGCGAGGCTTTACAGAGGGTTTGATTAGAGAGTTTAAGAATACCAACCTGTCGGTGCATTGTGTGCATCCCGGCCATATCGGGACCAACATCGTTGCCAACTCTCGATTTACCGAGATAGAAACTGAACCCGATAACAGCCCATCAGGTTTTGCGGGCAGCCATACTGAGATGGCCAATCTTTTTCGGGACCATGGCATGCACCCCAGTCGCGCCGCCGGCATTATTCTTAAGGGCATCAGCCGAGGAAAACGAAGAATCTTCGTAGGACTCGATGCCAAACTTTTAGACCTCGCCCAACGGATCTCGCCAATGCATTACGATAAATTAATGCCTTTGTTTATGCTTCCGTTGACCATTCTGCGCAACAAAAAGCCGCTCAAAGATCTGGCTTGAACCTATTGGGTTTGTGAATGTCGCTTGAGTCTACGCATGCCATGTAACCACCGGTCGATATCGTCACCCTTGCGGCGCACATAATCCTCGACTTCAGGATGAGGCAACACATGAAACCTTTCTGCTTCTAGAGCCTCCAACACAGTCTGGGCTAGGGCTTCCGGCTCGATTATCCCATCGGTCTGTCCATCACCGAGGCTTTTTGGTGCCATTGCCGTGTTAACGCCTTGTGGGCAAAGCACCGATACACCAATACCGTCATCGCCGTGTGTGATCGCTATAAATTCTGCCAACTTAACCGCTGCAGCCTTGGTCACCGAGTAAGGACCCGACCCGAGAGCGGCCAATAGACCGGCTGCTGACGCTGTATTCAATAAGTAGCCTTGACCCCGCTCTAACATGCCAGGCAGTACCGCTCTGGCCGCATAAACATGGCTCATCACGTGCAACTCCCACTGCAATTGCCAAACGGCATTTTCAGCGTCGGTTAAAACCCCCTCGACGCCCGTACCGGCATTGGAGCAAAATAAGTCGATACGCCCATACCGAGATTCACAGTGCCTTACGAGATCGACAATGTCGGATTCATCGGTGACATTGCAAACTCGGCCTTCGCAATTGAGCTCTGTGGCAGCATGCTGCACCGCACTGGCATCGAGGTCAGCTAACACAACAGCTTCAGCACCCGCCTCTAAAAAAGCGGCTGCCATCGCCTTGCCGATACCACCACTGCCTCCCGTAATCACGCACACCGCATCTTGGATTTTCATCATTACCTCTCTTAACCGCAGATTTAATGCCTAAGCCCTAGGGGCCGCTAACCGAGTGTTGGGCCTCTTTGTTTTTTCATCCTATACTACTTTTGACCATTTTCGAGGGTTGTTTCTTGATGCATCAACAAGATACTAGTACCGAAATTCTAACCCTAGCCATTCTTCGCTACGCCGTCGAACGTATTCGAATGGATCCTCCAACGCTCGATAGCCCAAAGCCGGAGGCTACCTTACGCGCGATGACGGGTAAAACCATTACAACCGAAGGTATGGGGGGACTCGAGGCATTGCGCATCTTCACCGATGTCCTCGCTCCTGCTTGTATCTCTGTCGATCACCCCAGATTTCTTTCTTTCGTACCTGCTGCTCCAACGGAAGCCGCAACCTTGTTTGATCTTGTGTTCGGGGCTTCAAGTATTTTTGGAACTTCCTGGCTTGAGGCCGCTGGGGCCGTCTTTGCTGAAAATGAAGCGTTACGCTGGCTAGCAGACCTCGCGGACTTTCCTGATTCAGCGGGAGGCGTGTTTGTAGCCGGCGGAACCGCAGGTAATCTCAGCGCCCTGGTCGCGGCTCGAAGCGAATAGCGAAATCGGCATACCGTTCAGCAGACTCGGGGGCTCATTCTGACCTCTGAAGGCGCTCATGCTTCGGTTGCGCAAGCCGCATTTCTCATGGATGCGGAAATTTTATCCGTGCCCTGCGGAAGCCGCTTGCTGGGCACTGACCTCGAGCAGTTTTTAAAGCAGCTCACGACTCAAGATCAAAACCGTGTATTCGCGGTGGTCGCTACCAGCGGCACCACCAATTTAGGTATCATTGACGATCTTGAAGGTATTGCCGAGGTTTGTGAGGCTGAACAAATCTGGTTACATGTTGATGGCGCTTATGGCGGAGCTGGACTGGCCGCCCCGAGTATTAGAGCACTGTTCTCGGGCATTGAACGCGCGAATAGTTTCATCGTTGATCCGCACAAGTGGTTGTTCTCACCCTTCGACTGCTGTGCTTTGCTCTACCGAGATCCTATGCATCCCCGTGTTGCCCATCGGCAACACGGCGATTACTTAGAAGTTCTCTACGACGGCGTTTGGAATCCATCAGACTATGCTCATCATCTTTCCCGACGCGCACGCGGGTTACCTTTTTGGTTCAGCCTGGCAACGCATGGCACCGAAGCCTACTCCAGGGCCGTCGAAACTACGCTGCAACTTGCCCAAACCGCCGCCAACTTAATCAACCAAACAGACTACTTAACGCTGTTGATGCCCCCAAACCTATCCGTCGTTGTCTTTCGGCGGGAGGGCTGGACGGCGGAAGACTATCGGGCTTGGAGCGCAAATCTGCTCGAGGAGGGAACCGGTTTCGTCATGCCAACCAAGCATTTGGGGGAGACGGTGCTGCGCTTTTGTGTGGTGAACCCTAATACTGCTCAAGAGGATTTGCGATTAATTCTTGATTCTCTGGCGTAATCTGCCAATCACCCATCCTTCAGAGAGTCCAGCCTGTCTAAGACGCTATCCGGCTGACACCAGGGCGAGGTTGCTGAGCGCGTTAGCGCGGCTCATCGCCCTTGATTATGACTCGATGCATATGCCTCCGATAGCCTTGGTAGTCATTGAGGGCGTTATGAAAAAGACAACGATTATCCCACATGACCAAGGTGCCCGCTTGCCACTTAAGACGAGTGACATAGTGGCTCTGGGTTGAGTGCTTCGTTAAGTAGCCGATCAACGCCTTACTCTCGGATCGCTTCCAGCCTTCTATTCGGTGGGTGTGAGGACGACTGCAATAAATACTCTTGCGGCCGGTTTCAGGATGGGTGCGAATCAACGGGTGGATGACTTCGGACTCGGCAAACTCATCGTTACCGCCATAAGACTCACCCAACTGGGTTTTCGCTGAGACCCGACTATAGTCTCCACCGCGGCCATGAACCATTTTCGGGGTATAAACGCCATTGAGCCCCTCAAGCTGCTGTTGCAAAGCTGGGCTCAAGTCCTGAAATGCTTTGGTCGGATCAGCAAACAGTGTGTCGCCGCCTTCAGGCGGAACACTCACGGCATACAGCACGGTCGCCTGGGGTGGTCGCGCTTTATAGGAAGTATCGGTATGCCAATCGCCGCCAAAATTGAGTTTAGCATCGGGCTCTTTGATGATGGGGATCACGTACTCGCACTCGGGTAATGCCTGCATAAAGGGATAAACATCGAGCTCGCCAAAATGAGCGGCAAAATCGGCCTGCGCCTCTGGGGATAAATTCTGATTGCGAAGCACTATAAACCGGCATTCGAGCCAGATCTCACGCAGCGCCCTGATCTGCGAGGGCGACAAAGGTTTCGCAATATCAAGCCCCGTTATCTCCGCACCAACGGGTCCCAAATGAGTCAATACTTTCATATCACTGTCTCGTCGTGATTGCTTCGTTACCCTAGCACTCATTATCAAGCAGCCCCTGATTTCTTTTTAGACCGGACCATGCTTTGATAATGCCTTAGTCTAGACAGAAACAATGCCATGAGCCAATCCAAGGTTGCCGTATTTTTGGGCGATGACGCATCACCAGAAGTGATGGTACCCACTATCGCCTTGCTCGAAAAAATGAAGGTACCCATTACCTTGAATATCCACTGGTCGGACAGGTAGCATTGGACGTTGGCGGCAACCGGTTTCCCGCCGCATCCAAGGCCATGATCGATAACGCTGACGCGAGCTTTTTCGGTTCAACGAGTGGCGACAGTACCCAGGCTTTGTTCTATCTCCGCTGGGGCAAACAAACCTACGCCAATGTCAGACCTTGCCGTTGGCGACCCGGCTTTCGGTCGCCGCTGGCCAATCCCAATACGATTGATTTTGTTATTGTTCGCGAAAATCTCGAAGACCTTTATCTCGGTCTTGAGGGCAACTTAGAGGACTTAGCCCCGCTCAACTTATATTCTCGACACGCAAAGACGGCAATCAGTCAATTAGGGTCCGGGCAGTACGCCATCAAAGCGATTACCGAATCCGGATCGGAACGCGTGATTCGGTTTGCGTTCGAACTGGCACGTCAGCGTCAGCTAAAGCACAAAGTTACGCTGACCTCAAAGTACAATATGCTTGCCAAGAGCGACGGTCTATTTCGCGACATTGGTCATGAGGTTGCTAGAGATTACCCCGACATCACCTTCGAAACTTTCATCGTGGACGATTTTTTGTGCCGAATGATCAGCCAGCCTGAGGCACTGGATGTTGTCGTTATGCCAAACCTATACGGTGACATTATGTCGGACGGCGCAGCAGGGCTCATCGGCGGTTTAGGGTTGGCGCCATCGGGTTGTTTTGGGGACAACTATGCCTATTTTGAATCTGCTCATGGCACAGCGCCTGACATTCAGGGACAAAATATCATCAATCCAACCGCAACGTTGCTTTCGGCTTGCATGATGCTCACCCATTTGGGACTGCACGAAGCGGCGCAATCGATTGATCGAGCGATTACCGAGATTTACCAGCAAGCGGAACTCAGACCTTTTGATCAAGGGGGTGCCGCGTCTACGCAAGCAATTTTTAACGCGATTGAGGCGCTTATTCTCTAGGTCTACGGCTCGGCACTCCGCAGCGCATACAAGACCCGACCAGCGGCACAAACCGTGCCCTCGTCATTCATGATTTTTACCTCGATCGTGCAGAGTTGGCGACCTCGTTTAAGGACTTGAGCCTCGGCGTCGACCCACTGGCCCTGAGCTTGCCTCAAATAGGTAATACTCAAGTCAGCGGTGCCCGCAGGCACTGAGGCTTCCTTGAGGTTCGTGAAAACTGCTGCGACCGCCGCCATATCGACCATGGTTGCAAGTACTCCGCCATTGATACTTCCGCCAATGCCTTCAGGAGTCGTCGAAGTTCGCTCCAATCTCAGCTGCGCCTTGTCCGGCGCTACAGCAACCAATTTCAACCCCATATACTGATGGAAGGGATCCTCATTGAATCGAGAAAAAAACTCGTGCATCGCTCATCCTATTTGTCTACTTACCCGGTATAGTGCCAATCGACCCGAAAGCCTTCTCGAGGGGCTATGGCATTCAACTTAGCTTCCACCGCCTGGGTGACCGGCCTCGCCACAGTCAGCGCACTTTCGGCACTCCGCCATCCAGACAGCTTCCGGTAGTTATCGAATACAATCGCAGCCCGTGAGGTGCAGAGTTCCTGCTCGATGAAAATCCTTCCCCCGCTTAAAACAAAAAACCCGGCCGAAGCCGGGTTCTTCTAACCGCATGTGTCTCTTTCTAGAATTGGTAGCTCAGTTCAACACCGACTGTTCTAGGACGATTCACGATTCCCGCTGCAAACAAGGTGGCAATGGGTTGGAACACTTCAAACCGTTGGTCTGTCAAGTTCTTGCCGTAGGCTTCGATCGCCCAATTCTCTGTATAGTAGCCCACAGAAAGAGATACATCTTCTCTGGAGCCTACCTTTGATTGCTCGAGGTTGAGAAGCGCTGCATCAAATGCGGCAATCTTCGTGACCTTAGCAAAGACGTCAACCGTACCGTCGCCCACAGGGAAGGACAAAGTACCGCCGACACCCAAGGTATACTCAGGCGAGTTTCTTGGCGTTAAGAATGTTGCATCTTCAACGACTGTCACGCCGTCATTGGGATTAATGTCGGTGTCAAAGACCTCGTACTCAGCATCCAAAGTACCGTAGTTCACAAAGGCTCGCGCGACGTTGTTGAAGACATACTGCATCTCGATTTCCACACCTGAGTACAAAACACTACCAGCATTATCAAATACCGATGCTACGGTCTTTGTGTCTGGGTCTAGCGCAACAAAAGACTCCTGCTTGTCTTCGAAATCATTTCTGAAGTAAGTCGCATTAAACCGAAGGCGGTTATCTAAATGCTGACTCTTGTACCCAACCTCAAAGTTCGCAGCATATTCAGGATCGTACTGGTCTCGCTCAAAGTCTCGAATATTCTGGTTAACTCCGAAGAAACCGCCCGAATGAAAGCCCTCTGAGTAGGTCACAAACACCATCGATGAGTCATTGATCGTGTAGGTTAATCCCACCTTCGGCGACACTTCGGTCCACTCGTTATTTAACACAGCGTAATCAGGAAACTGACGAAGGGTTTCTCTGTCCGCTGTAGTCAGATAAGCCTGGCCTGCAACAAAGTCCTTCTCTTCCTTTGTCCAACGTAATCCAGCTGTTAGAATCAAAGAATCTGTTAGGTCATAATCCATTTGCGCGAAAATCGCGGTCGAGGTGGTTTCCTGTGTTTCGTAGAGAATTTGATGGATATTTTGCGTCAAATCCGTCATGCCTGGGTCACAATAGACTGGCGCAAATCCGCCCGCTTTACATACCTCTAAACCACTAACACCTGGCCCGCCTAAATCAGGATTTGCTAGGTTTGCACCAAACAAGACCCCCCAGAAAGCATCGCCTGTATACCAATCTTGGACAAACTCGTTCTGGAAGTAGTACAACCCTGCCGTGAAACTCAAGCGGTCAAAGTTACCGTCGATTCTGAGCTCCTGACTGGTTTGGTCATACTCGTTGAATCGTTCAATAGTAATAAATGGAAATGACGAAGCATCGTAATCATAAATACGATACTCATCGACCTCTCGATAGCCCGTTGATGACACAACCGTCAGGTTTTCGCTGAGATCAAAACTCATATTCAGCGTAATGGCATCGGTATCCAGACTGTAGTCGTTGTCTTTGTCGTTATCAGAAACTTCAGGTCGATCTAAAGAATTTCGACAGGCGCCAAACGCGTTACAATTTAAGAAGCCTCCACTGAAATCATTTTCAGGAGATCCAGCGGGAGGCGCAGGTAACAATCCAGCCGGGACATTATAGTTCGTATGGAACGCGTCCAACGTGCCCTCATCTGAGAAAGTCTCAACTGTTAACGTCGCTTCAAAGTCATCTCTTGGTGTAAACAAAAACGCAGCACCGACATTGCTGTAATCTTTTTCAGCAACACCATTACCGGTGGTGATGTTGTCCATGAACCCATCGTAGTCGATTTTCGTGCCGAATAACTTCATCGCCACGTTATCACTGATTCCGGTATTGAATACGGCTCGTGCTTCTTGCTGGCCATCTCTACCTGCGGTCAGCTTAAATTTGCCGCCTAACTCACCAGTTGGCTTACTGCGGATGACGTTCACAACGCCACCGACCGTGTTTTTACCAAACAATGTGCCCTGAGGTCCCCGCAATACTTCGACCCGCTCTAAGTCGAAATTTTCTAAGACTTGGCCCGCTGCGGTACCGAGGTAAATACCATCGATCACAACCGCAATCGGTGCGTCAAAAGAATTATCATCACTTCGGGTTGGGCTGATACCGCGAATATTGATGTTCGCACCACCGCCCCCTCGGCTTCCATTGGTGCCGAAAATCAAGTTTGGTGAATAACCATCGAGATCTGACAAATTACGAATGGAACTATTCTCCAATTCCTGCGTTAACGCCGTGATCGCGATCGGCACGTCTTGCACAGATTCCTCTTGCTTTCGCGCCGTTACCACAACCTCTTCGATATAGGCACCTTCAGCTGCCCATGTAGAGCTTGATGCTGCCCCTAACACACTCGCGACGCCAAAAGCGGCCACGACCCCAAGTCGATTTTTATAGCTCATTACGCTACCCCTGTTTTTTTATGTTTCCCACCCTTCAACACTAAACAAAAACAACCAAAAAAAGCAAGCTTGCTTGTTAACTAATTTCCTTGCATTTGTCTCTTTTTGTTGCCCTGAAATCCTTAAAAAATGGATATCGCAAAATTCCGTGCACGGTGCCGCTCCCAACCTTAGGCTTTGTTTTGGTAAATCGGGTCAAGAACGATGGGGCCAGCATAGCGTTATCGCCTGAGCAGCGGGTGGACCTTGTTATCCCAAGCAAATTGATACGGGTTCCTGTTTAATCTTTCAGGCGCAGTGGAGCGCCAATCGCTGAGCGTTCTCCGCGATTGGCCGCTAATTGGGGCGGGTTGCGCATCCTTGCTTACATATCTCGACTGGTTGCAATCGCGCGATCTGCGCACGTTCTCCTCAACATCTTGGGCGACGCACTGATAAGTCGTGCCTTGTTCGCGCTGGCATCTCACTGAGAGGGTAAGATACCCCTCCTCCCACTGGTCTTGAGACGCATTCATCCGGACGGCGACGTTAGCGACCTCCCTCTGACGCCGGCGAACCTCCTACTGACCCAGCCCAACAGCTGCATAACCGGACATTACTGCCACTGATAGCGAAGATTTCTGTTTGAGTCGATGCCCCAGCTTGTCTACACTCTAACTTTACTGTGAACTTGGTAAGGTCTTCATCATGCAAACCGTCTCTATTCCTCAATTTGGTCAACTCCTTGCGCCACACCTGTCGCGGATCCCTGATGCTGCTAGACCCGGTACCCTCGCACGACTCGAGCGATCTGCGGCAGCGAGGTACCGAGACTGGGCTGAAGCTTTGCCGGAACACGCAGAGGGCCTGCTGCGCTGTGCAGACCGAGAAGACGAAATTGCAGACAGAATTGAACGGATCCTACCTGTACCTGCCGAGCATGAGGCTCTTGTTGCAGAAGTAGTGCCTCTGGCGGTTGCTACCTATTACGAGGTCTTTGATGCCTATGATGTTTGGGGACAAATGGCGGTTCAAGCCAACGCTGAACGCCAAGGCTCTCAGGCTTGGCCAGGCATGGTTCCTTTATTCCCAGAACATGAGGCTGAATTGCGAGCCCTATCGGCTCTCGAACTAAAAAGCGGTGACTACTTAGATACCCTGCTGGCACAGCAAGCGGCCTAGGCAGCGGAACCTCCGTGATTTAGTCCTCAGGGTTACCTGCAAAAGCCGGCAGTCCGGAATCTACCGGAGACCATGGCACTGCTGAAGTCTGCCAGTAACTCGACGTGATGGCGACCCAGCTAGCGTCGTCTAAACTGCCGGCCTTGATGAACTTGATGCTCGGCATCTCGGCAACGAAACTGATCACTGGCGATCCACAATCAGCACAAAACCCGCGGGTCACATGACTACCCTCACTGCCGATCACCGTGTACCTTTTAAATTCACCTTTGATAGAGAGCGCTTCATCCGGCAGAAAAACGATGGTTGCCTTGCCACTGCCTGTGCTCTTCTGACAATCTTTGCAATGGCAATGGTGTGCTGATATGACCGCGCTTCGCGCAAACTGATAAGTGATTTTGCCGCACAAGCACCCCCCTGTGGCTTTTGGTTCCTGCTGTGTCATAACTTGCCTTCTATCTTTTATACCGTTTTGCTCTTCAGCGCTCTATTATCGAGTTGCTTTTGGGCTCTTTAGCGATGTTGTACTCGTGCCCATCGATAAGCGCTTCGACCTCAAAGAAAAATCACCAGGCAACTGATACCAAAATTTGGCTTCGACTCTCAGTTACAGTCAGGGAAGCGTCGCCCTGTCGGGATTTCAAAAAGCCTGTGCCGTCAACTTTTCATCGATTTAGGGATTGGGCCAGCACCGGTTGTCCGTGCGGTAGACCGCATCGGTTGAGCGTGCACCCAATAGCGACTTGGGTGCTCCTGCAAAATAAGGATCACAAGTTGCTTGGGTTCGGCTCCAGTCCACGCGTTCACTGCGATAGGCCATTTTCCAACCCTCGTCGGATCGGGTATACCGGTCCAAATAGCGTCCAGCTATGACGATATCTTGAGGGCCTTCGTCCGTTTCGACTTTGTGATACGCGTTGAAATAGATCTCGCCAAAAGCTTCCTCGCCTTCAAACTCAATTAGGTGATTACCAATCATATGGTGGTTCGCGACGTGGCTCGTCAGCGCATTGATCGCGTAAT
>Ga0222718_10002904_pt1 | contig 15016 bp, 13 predicted proteins | sample C33_27DmetaG_FD_165045 | JGI IMG/M metagenome (GOLD analysis project Ga0222718, IMG submission 165045) | Estuarine water microbial communities from San Francisco Bay, California, United States - C33_27D | ecosystem: Environmental > Aquatic > Marine > Unclassified | place: USA: California... | reverse complement strand
TGGAGCCATTTTAGCAGCGAAGAAGAGAGTATTGAGGCGGCCTTATGCTGGTTGCAAAAAGCTCAGGAACCGCTTTCCAACGTGGGAAATCCACTACGTATTGGGAAACCACGATTGCCTCACCCGCTTTCGCGAACGAATTCCCTCACATCCCAAATTCCACCTTCACGAGGATCACTTTCGTCTGGGCTCCCACCTCTTCCTCCACGGCGATTGCAGCAACTGGGGGATGACCCCGGAGAAACTCAAGCAATATCGTCAGGCCTAGAGTCAGGATTCTCCGAATGGGACGTTGTCCAGGAAGCTCTACCGACTCGTTGATGCCTGCGGTCTCAGCCGCCTGTTTCACCAACCCTACTTTCGCGAAGCCGCCACCGTTGCAAGAGTGGCGGGCTTCCTCAACGACGAGCTTGAGAATGTTTCGAAATGCTACTTCGGTCATTCCCAGATGCCGTTTTCAAGCCACCTCCACGACGGAGTGACCTACTTCAACACGGGCTCGGGCATTCGTGGCATGGGATTCAATCCCATCACCTTCGAGGTCGATTAACCCACCGGCAGGTCTCCCAGCATCATCTCGCGGGATCCGCCCTTTTCGTTGGTCTGCCAAATCCTCCCGGAATCCAAATCCAGCGCACTCAGCCACCCTCCACCATAAGCACAGGTATCGAGACAAATCGCGTAGCCCAAATTTGTTGGCAGGTCACCCTGGATGGTATGGCCGCACACCACCGTCTTTCCAGACCGATGTGGCTGCTGACTGTAAAACCTTTGATAGTAATAAGTCTCCCGGTCCTGCTCATCAACCGGCAGACCAGCCTCCACTCCGGCGTGGACCAAAATAAAAGCGTCCAGCTCGTGATAGAGCTCTGCCTTCTTGATGAACTCCCAATGCTCTTCCGGAACGTCTTCAAAACCTCCGCCATAAGACTCGAGCGTGTCCCGCCCTCCGCACATGCCACTCAAAAACCGCTCGCAGTCCTGCTTGGTTTCCAGAGCCCTAATCATCTGGATTTCATGATTCCCCATCAGATGAACCAGTTTGTGGGTTCGCTTTTTCTCAAGCAAATAATCGATCACCCCTTTTGAATCGGGCCCCCGGTCCACATAATCTCCCAAGGTCACAATCAAATCCTCATTTGATGGCACAACCACCTCGAACATCGTCTCCAGCGCCGTCCGGCAGCCATGAATATCGCCGATAACCAATTTCATTTCACCAGACTCTCTCTCAATTTTTTCGACATTCCCTCTACCACCAAATCATAGGAGTGATCGATCAGTTCACTCACCAAATCGCCCGATAAAGAGCCATCCAGCACCAGGGTATTCCAATGCTTCTTGTTCATGTGGTAACCCGGCAAGACCGCCTCATGCTCATCACGCAACTCCAGCGCACGATCCGGATCACACTTCAAATTCATACGCCCGACTTCGTTCTCGAACCCCAGGGTCGCGAACATTTTTCCCAGCACCTTGTAGACCAGAACCTCCGGCCCAAATGGGATCTCTTCGGTGACTCCGGACTTGGCCACCATGTGGATCCGCGCGTCACCGACCAAAAAATTCATCACCGACCCTTTCAATTTTTGTTGGAATTTCAATCCATCATTTTTCACCGAACCAAATCGAAAGCTTCGCTTTTGGTTGAAGGAAACAGTCATTCCTCATTGCCACCTCGATAATCCAAGCTACCTCTCACGCATGGAAGCTGATGCCATCCTCTTTGACTTCGATGGAGTCATCCTCGACACCGAATGGTCGATTTATGAATCGATGCGCGGGGTCTTCGTCGAGAACGGCCATGACCTGCCGCTCGAGGAATACGTGAAATGCATCGGCTCGGACTTCAACACCTGGTCACCCGAGACCATGCTCGAAGGCCTCACCGGTAAGACCTTTGACTGGCAAACCATCGGAATCGCCCGCAATAAGTGGATCCGGGAGGAGATTGCCAAACTGGACGCCATGCCAGGAGTTCGCGATGCCGTCGCCTTTTGCCAGAAAAGGGAAATACCGACCGCCATTGTCTCCAGCTCCAACCACAAGTGGGTCGACGGCTGGCTCAAGAAGCTGGATCTTCTCGAATCATTCGATCACATCATCGCACGCGAAGACGCCCCTCGCATCAAACCCGCACCCGACCTTTACGCCGAAGCGGTCAGGCGCATCGGACTGCCCGCTCCAAAATGCCTCGTCATCGAGGACTCTCTCAACGGAATGAAGTCTGCCCACGAAGTTGGCTGCCCCGTCGCAGCCATCCCAAACCGGATCACGCAATGCATTGATTTTTCGGCAGCGGAATACCAATATCCCTCCCTCGTCGAATTTCTTGAAGACCTCTGATGCGCTACTTTCTTCACCCCCTCCTCTTCGCTCTTCTTTCGGCCTGCGGTCAGGACCAGCGCCCTGCTGAAGAGGAAAAATCGCATGAACCACCCGCTTTCATGCGCCTCGAAAGCGAGCGCCCGCTCATGGGCACCCTCTTCAAAATAATTACCCATGGCAAAGATCCCAGGGAAGGCTATCTTGCAATGCAAGAGGCGCTGGATCTTGCCGAAGACTTCGGAAATCGCGCCACCGACTACGACCCAAACTCCGAACTCAACCACCTAACCAAATCGCAACCCGGGGTGCCCCTTCCCGTCAGCAAGGAACTCTTCGACATCCTCCTCCTCGGTAAGAAACTGGCCAAAGAAACCGAGGGAATCTTCGACCCCACCTTCGGCCCACTCACCCACCTCTGGCGTGAAACCCGAAAAACCAGAAAGGTTCCGTCCGAGGAGGAAATCGCAGCAGCCCGCAGCCGCTGCGGGATCGAATTCCTGATCTTCGATGAAGAAAAACGAACCATTGCCGCAAAGCGCAAGGACCTGCAACTCGATCTTGGAGGCATTGCCAAAGGCTTCGCAGCCGATCTCATCTTCGAACATCTTGTCAAAAAAGGCTTCCCCAAAACCCTCGTCGCCGCCGCCGGTGACTTGCGCATGGGTGACCCGCCACCCGGAAAAGAAGGGTGGAATATCGGCCTTCGCACCTTCCGCCTCACTCCCACCGAAAGCGTGCCGCTCAAAAACTGCGCCGTCTCAACCTCCGGCGATCTCTTCCAACGCGTCACCACCGGAGGCAAAACCTATTCCCACCTCATCGATCTCCGCACCGGACTCGGACTCACCACCCGCCGCGCCGCCTCTGTCATTATGCCGGAAGCCAAAATGACCGACCCCCTGGCAACCGCCGCCTGCCTTTCGGACGATCCCAAAGCACTCTTCAAAAAATTCCCGGAAGCTTCCATCCGCATCATTTACGAAGATCGCGAAACCCCTCCGGTCACCACCGGAATTTTTGCCGAGTAGATCTCCAACAAATTCTGCCTTTGTTCATTGCCCATTCACACAGACAGGTGAATGTTCCCTCAATGACTCTCGACGAACTCGAATCCACCATCGATGTGTGGCTCACCCAGGGGGCAACCGACATCTTTCTGAGTGAAGGTCAACGGAGCCGCGTTCGCATCAACGGTGAGGTCGTCCCTGTCCCCGACTCGACCATGTCGCACCAGGAAATGTCCAATCTTTGGCTCGCCTGTGGCGTCGACCCAGCTTCTGCCAATGAGATCGATTCGCGTTACCAGATGAAAGACGGCGGCTACCTCAGGGCAAATCTTTATCGCGCCATGGGAAACCTCTCCGCCGCCATCCGCCCCATCAAGGCGATCATCCCGCCGCTCGATTCACTCGGCCTCCCCACCGACCTCATCCGCCACTGGATTCACCGCCGCTCCGGACTCATCCTTGTCACCGGAACCACCGGGTCGGGCAAGTCCACCACTCTCGCTTCAGCTCTCGAAGAACTCAACGAAATCCGCCAAAGCCACATCGTCACTCTCGAAGACCCTATCGAGTATCTTTTCCAAAACAAAAATTCGTTCTTTTCCCAACGCGAGCTGAATTCGGATACCCATAAATTTTCAACCGCTCTCCGGGCATCTCTGCGTCAAAACCCCGACGTCATTATGATCGGCGAAATCCGTGACGAGGAAACCGCCCAACTTGCCCTTCGTGCCTCCGAGACCGGTCACCTCGTCCTCAGCACCCTGCACAGCTCGGGAGTGGTCGAGTCGATCGAGAGACTGGGAAACTTGTTCCCCGAAAACCACGGCGCGACCTCGCGAATGCTCCTGTCCCGACAACTCGTCGGAGTAATCAATCAAAACCTCCTCCCTGGCACGGACGGATCGCTCAAGCTTGTTTCAGAATATCTCCAAAACGAGGGTGCGGTGCGCGGATGGATCCGCGACGGGCGCTATCGCGATATCATTGACCACCTGCAACGCCCGCAGGATGCTCAAACCAGAAACATGCTCACCAGCATCGTGGAAAGTTATCATCAGGGCCTGATCACAGAGGAAGTCGCCCGGGATGCCGCGCCAAACCCGGGTGACTTTGACCGCCAGATCCGCGGTATTTCGTAACCTATCTTTTACACCATGACCACACCACAAGGAATACGGGAATACCTTGCCCAGACCGTCACCAGAGGCGGCTCCGACCTTCATCTCACCGTCGGCGCTCCGCCGGCTGCAAGAGTCCACGGAAGCCTACAGGCTCTTGAAGAGAGTGCTTTCGACGCTGACCAGGTTCGCGAGTTAATCCTCGGCACCATGAATGAAACCCAGCGCTCAAAACTGGAGAGCGATTGGGAGCTCGACTACGCCATCGAGGTGAGCGGAGTCGGCCGCTTTCGCGGGAACGTCCACTTTTGCCGGCAAAACATCGAAGCCGTCTACCGCTACATTCCAGCCGAAATACCCGATCTCTCGACCTTGGGCCACTACCCCGTCCTCGAAGAAATCTGTCACCTCCAACGCGGACTCGTCCTCATCACCGGAGTTACCGGATCCGGCAAGACAACAACTCTTGCTTCGATCGTACGAAGAATTTCCGAGATTCGCTCCGGAACCATCATCACCCTCGAAGATCCAATTGAATATTCTTTCAAACACAATTCCTCGCTCATCAAACAGCGGGAGATTGGACGGGATACCAAGTCCTTCTCACTCGGGCTCCGCCAGTGCATGCGCCAGGACCCGGATGTCATTATCGTCGGTGAACTCCGCGACCGCGAATCGATGCAGATCGCGATGACCGCCGCCGAAACGGGACACCTTGTCATCAGCACCCTTCACACCATCGACGCCCCCAAGTCAGTGGAGCGCGTCATGGATCTTTTCCCTTCCGATCAACAAGTTCAGATCGCCTCCCAGCTCTCAAATGTTCTCGAAGCCATCATCTGCCAGAGACTTCTCTCAAGAGCAGATACCGATGGCCGCGTCCTTGCCACTGAAGCTCTCCGCGTCAACTCAGGGATTCAATCCTGTCTCCGTAAACGCAAGATCGAACAAGTGGTCGGCCTCATGGAGATCGGCCGTCAGGAAGGATGCCACACCATCGATGACTGCCTTGAGACACTCGTCGCCCACAGCTACATCACCCAGCAAGACGCCGTCCAGAACTGTCGTGACCCCCGCCGCTTCAGCTCCGAAAGTCTCGCGAGCCGCCAGGCCGTGAAGAAATGAGCAGACCGGCAACCCTCGGGCTCGCCAAAAAATGATTTTCAGAAGCGATTGCTGAAATGGTTTAGGGTTTCGGCGCAAACTGCCCTTTCAGCTCCTCCGGGATCTCAACCTTCGGGTGAACGTATTCCGTTTCCTGCCGCCATCCCAGGTGCTTCAAAGGGTAGAGCTCCCCGAGAACAATGGCGTTCCGTCGGCGCTTGATCACCCGTCGACCACGGCGATCGAGACGCTTCACGCCAAACGCGATAATGGCATCACCAAGCTCCGCATCCTGCATCGGGCCAAAGGCCAAATCGATCAGACGGCTGTAAATTTCAAGATCGCGGGGATGGTCTTTTAGAAACTGCCGGAAAATGTGGAAGGCATCGCCGACTCTCCCCTGCATCGCAAGGGCATCGCCTTTGCTCAAAAGCGGCGGGGGCTTGCGGAACTTCTCCAGCGAGAAAAAGGAGAGGACATTTGCCATCTTCTGGCTCACCCAACCAGTCGTTGGAATCGCGAGTAGTATCGCCACAAGCAGACCTATCGAAACCAACAAAAAGATGGCCAGCGGACTTTGATTGATTCCTGCAAAAACCATCATCTTAAAGACTACGAAGAGCCCGGGTTCCCACAAAATTGGCAATGCCCGCCATTGCCAAAACCAAGCCTCCCATCCAGAGCAAGTCCATCACACCAACCGTTCCTCCCAAGACCGGAATCACCGCAATCAAGGCGGACAACAAACCAAGGCCAAGGCCCCACGCAACCATTGAGCGCACCTCCCTTTTCACAATCCTTGATCGTCGCAGTTTCGAAATCCCAAGCACCCGGAGCGTTTCGAATTCCGCTTTCCGCTCCACCAGATTACGAGCAGTCACAATTCCCACGCCGAAGCTTCCGAGGATGATTCCCAATCCACCGAGAACATTGAAGATCGCGATGTAGGTATTCTCAACCTCATGGAAGGCAGCGAGTCGATCTTTCGTCGCGGTCACCTTGCCGCCAAGATCCGCGGTCTCCTCCTGCAAAGTTTCACGCGCCTTTTCGTCGGGTGAGAGAAAGAGTTGATACCCGCCGAGCGAGGGGAATTTCTCCAGAAGTTTTGCCTCGTCCAAAATCAAACTGCCCTGAAAAACCGAGTCCTTGACCACACCTGCAATCGTAATCGGGAAATCATTCCCCCATTCGTCCTGATAGATCAACTCATCACCCACCTTCTTTTTCAAAACCCACATCATTGTCGTTTCATCGACAAAGGCCGGCACCCCGTCGCCTTTCAAAAAAGACCAATCATCGCTTGTGCGAAAGCGACCTTCGAGGAGACCAGGATCCACACCGAGCAGGCGGGGTTGGGTGGAGGCGGTCAGGTTGAAACAATCCACATCGTCGCCCGCACCAATCCGGAACGGAACCAGGGTTTCCAGCCCAAACCAAACAACCTCGCCCTTGGCATCCGCCGGCCGGTTCACCGGGGAAGTGGTCTCGACCCACCACGCAAATCCACCGGCTCCGCTCCTTTTGTTCTGCCAATTTTCTCCTCCGTTTTTTCGGAATGAGGCCACCGAGAGGACCAGAAAAACTCCGGCAGCCAGCACGCCGACGACCGTCAAACTTCGCGAAGCCCGACGAGAAAGGTTCACCTTGGCCATACCATCCGGTGAAAGTTCTCCCAACGAGCCAATCCTTGCCAATCGCTTCCGGAAGGCCGCCAATCCGGTCACCAACACCCCGAAGCCCACCAGGAAGAAAGCACCCTGTGCCGCTGCGCTGAAGCTCATTGCAATTCCTCCCGCCACCAGAAGAAGTCCAAAAACCAGGAAACCAGTCGCCCACCTGCTGGGCTTGCCCACTTCCTCCTCGGCTCCCGAATTGAGCCGCATGCTGGCACTCTGCTTCGCCTGCTTGCGGGTCGTCAGCCAGACCGCCAGGAGGGAAAGCTTCACGATCACCACGATGCCCGTCACAATTGTTCCTCCGCTCAGGTGAAGTCCAAAAGCTGTTCCTTCACCCCAAATCGAACCGATCACCTTTAGCACCATCGTGCAGAAAACCGTTGCCAGAAGAGTTCCGGCAAGCGCCCCCGCGAGCACCACGAAGAAAGCTTCACCGATCCGCCAATTGGTGATCTTTCCTGCCCGAATTCCAACCGCCGAAAGAAGAGCGCCTTCCTCCGCCCGCTGTTCCACGTTAAAGCGAAACAACATCGCTACCAAAGCAATCGCGGCAATGATCAGGAAAAAGCTCATCGCCAGAAAGAGACCGGCAAAATCCACCGGCGACTTCGCAGCCTCTTTCGCCTGACCTGAAAAATCCATCTCCTGCATCCCGGCCAAAGAAGGCTCGAGAACATCCCGGACGGACTTTGAAACCTCATCCACCTTCCCCCCCGGGATCCGCATTCCAGTCACCTTCCCCCAACGATTTTCCCAAAGCTCTTCGCCGGTTTCATGCGAAACAAAAGCCTTTGGAGTTCCTTTGAAGTTCTCCCAATATTCATCGTCCTTATCCCGAATCCGGGTCAGATCCAAAGGCAGCCCCGGCTCCCAATCGCGTGCACTCTCCACATCAGCGACACCTGGGAAATCCGGCATCCAGCGCTTGTCGGCAGCCGCACCTTCCATCTTCACGATCGCCTTCACCGTAAAAACCCCACGCTTTTCAACCAGCTTGCTGCCGGATTCCACGACGAAATAATCCATCGTCAACTCGTCGCCGATTTGGGCCCGTAAATCGTCTGCCAGCCAGTCATTGATGACAACCTCCCCCTCTCCGGGCTGGGTGGGGAGAAACACCGCCGACTTCCCGCTCACTGCTGTCACCATGGAGTACGGTGTTTCTCCGACCTCGGTTGCCAGCGTATTGATCAAATAAGTAAGCACCGGTTCGCCCTCGATCCTTTCAGCGATCCTGGGCTCGATGAAAATTCGCTCGGAACGCACCTCCACGCCACCCGGCACCTCGACCACCGAGATCCCGTAATCCGCCAAATCCAGCTTACCAGGATCAAAGGACTGGTCCTCATCCAATAAAAGAGCATTGGCCTTACCCTTGAGATCGAAGACTTTTTGAAGGCGCTTCAGCGGCACAAAAACCGAAGATGGAGGAACCTGGGTTTGCTCGAGACTGAATCTCCCGAACTCATCGTCGGTGAGAATCTTTGCCACAGTAATCCGCATTGAGGATACCGACTCGCTCTCGCCCGAGAGCGGGGCATCCCGCGAGAGGAGACCCGGCTTCTGCAAACGCACTACCGCCGAATCACCTTCCTTAAGATCGAGGGCCCGCGCCAGGGGCCCGCTGATGGCAGCGTCAAAATTCGATAAATCGACTGAAGTCTCCTGCGGAGCAAAGTCCCAAAAGTCCTCTGAAACGCCCATCACCTGAACCTGCCCTTCGGCTCGTTCCTCCACATTCACTTGCCCTTTCAGATAAATCATCGCCGAGCCACCATTGCGCTCAGCAAGATCAGCCCGGAAAAATCGCTCTCCGCCCGAGAAAATCTTCGCCACCTTGCCAGTCCGCAACTCAGCCGATCGAGTCAGACTTTCTTGCACGGAATCCCCCGCCATGAGCGCCCCAAGGAGCACCATGGCCCCCACCGCAGCCCCTGTAAGCACCCCCCAATAGGCCGACCGGTAGTGGCGAATCCCCTTCCAAATAAATCCTGTGCTCTTCATGCGATATTTGGAGTATAGGACTTATCCTGCCTCTGACAAGGTAGCCGAACGCCCCCGCTTTCGGAACTCCCCTGCAATCTCAAAAAGCTGGAGCTCCTTGCTACCTTCCCGCCGCCTGATTCAAAGCTGCCATCACAATTTCCGGCGTTAGCAACTCGGGAAGGACAATCATTTCCTTTTCCGGATCTGCCGGAAAGATGAGGTTCGTTGGAATCGAAAACCTCCCATATTTTTTAAGTTCCTTTGTGATCTCTTCGTCGAGATTCGTATGGTCTGCCTTGATTGAGAAGACCCGGTGCTTCGCCAAGGTCTGGAGGAGATCGTCATCAGAGAAAACTCTCTTTTCATTAACGTGACCCGTCATATCCCAGTCTGAAGCGAATTGCAGCCAAACTATTCTCTCTTCATTCCTGGCAAACTCCACCAACCCCGGCTTCCAGGGAAGCCATGCCACCTCGTAGGGAGGGGCGCAAAGCGGTGGTTTTGCACGAAGCAGTTTTTCGTTCAGAAAATCGAGGTTTGCCCACATCGCAGCGACCACCACCAACAGACCCGCAACCATGATTGGGAAAAAAATCATGGTTTGGTTCTCCGTGAGTTTATTTGCCGAGGTATTCCGCTTCCTTAAGGGCTTGCAGGGCATCGTCCGGCCCGAAGACTTCCGGCATGACAATGATTGGAGCATCGGGATCGGCCGGCACCACCAGATTTACGGGCAGATTGGCACGACCAAAGCGCTTAAGATCATCATTGATGGACTGTAGCTTGTCGGTGTTGTCCGCCTTTATAAGGAGAACATCCAGCTCTTCCAACCGATCGAGAACTTTCTGATTCGAGAACACACGGCTCTCGTTCACTTTGCAAGTCGCTCACCAATCGGCGGTGTAATCGACCCATATTATTCGTTTCTTGGAACGCGATTGCTCCACAATTCCGGGATACCACTCGTTCCAAGCCAACCCCGGCTCGGGCGGCTTCGCCGTCGAGTAAGCCCAAGCGATACCACCCACCGTCATCAAGCCGGCAAGCCCGAAACCCGTCACAACTCGCTTGGTCTTTTCGACAGCCTGATTGCCATAGCGACCGTAGATATAAACTCCGAGACCAATCAAACACAGGGCAAAGAGGAAGACGTTGAAGTGATCGTCGCCCACCAACTTGAGGTAGCCTTTCATAAAGAAGACCGCGGTTGCAAAAACAAAGAAGGCCATGACCTGCTTGAAGGTTTCCATCCATGCTCCTGGACGTGGTAACTTCTTGATGAGGGCAGGGAAGAAGGACAACAGGATATAGGGTGAGGCAATTCCCAACCCAAAGACGGTGAAGACCGAAAACTGAATCGCCTTGTCATCCTGAGAAAGCGCAAAAGCCATCACCGCTCCGAGGAATGGCCCCGAACAAGGTGTCGCCACGAGAGTTGTCAGTGCTCCGGAAAAGAAGGACCCGGAGTAGCCTTTCTTAGCCTGAAGCTCGCCGCCCACGCTGGTCATGCTCGTGCCAATTTCAAATACTCCGTAAAGATTGAGACCCATCAGGAAGAAAACGATAATCATGGTTCCAAGAAAGACTGGGTTGGCCAACTGCTGGCCCCAGTCCAACTCGAGCGCGATAATGAAAGCAGCCAGGATCCACATTGTGATCAGCAGTCCGAGACCAAATACCAAGCCGTGCACCTTGATCTTATCCTCGTCTTCACCGGCCTGCGAAACGAAGCCCATGATTTTGAGGCCCAGCACCGGAAAAACACAGGGCATTAGGTTGAGAATCAAACCTCCAAGGAACACCAGCCCAAGCGATGAAATGAAAGTGACCTCCTTTTCCTTGGCCCCACCCAAGAGAACGACCTCAGGCCGCACATCGACGTCGTAGAGCGCAAGACCTGCTTCACGGTCTTCCTTGGATGCCTTGATCACTTTTTCACCGGGACCATCCATCTGGACATCGGCATCAGGAATGAAGGGCGCATCGACCCCCAACCCAATGCGCCCGTAATCAGCCTGAACAGTCAGGAGCCCCGATAATTTATCCCGAACCTTTCCAGCCTCAATAAAGAGTTCTTCGTTTCCTTCGTTTCTTTTCAGAGTGACGGTAATCTCAGTCTCACCGATCTCCACTTCCTGGTCCGCCTGCGAGTCGATCTGCTTGTCGGTCGAGAAGAAATAGACCGGCTCGCTAAAGGTCAAACCTTCCGGAAAAATGGCCTTCAGGGTGATGACGTTACTTTTCTCAGTCGCGAGGAAACCCCACGCCGAACTATCACTCGGCAGGTTCATGCGGGCTTCCTGGAAGAACTCCTCGTCAGCTTCGACCATCACGGTCTCATTGCCGGTTTTGACCGAGAATGAGAAATCCTTGTCTCCAAGAATGCAGGTCTCATCACATTCCTGCCAATTGAAGTTACCTTTGATGGTAAACTCCTTGCCCGGCTCGAGACTCTCATCGACCACGATCTCGGTCACAAAGGTCACCCTCCCGTCATAACCATAACCTACAACCTCGACCCCTGTCGCTGTCGATTTGAAAGCCTTGGGAAGCGGAAACTGCAATTCACCCGCCGTAAATCCGGCAGGAAGCTCCCACTCGACCGCCGGAGGATCACCAACGGATCCCGCACTTTTAAAGTAGGCATGGTATTTAGGCTGGAGATCCAGGGTGAACGCCACCTTGAAAAAATCCCCCGGCTGGATCTGACTCGCCTCCGGCTTGATCGTTGCGGTGGTTTCCTTCTTTAGAAACGCCGATTCGCCGAAGGGATCTTGCGCCAAGACAAGAGGCACGAGGCACACAGTTAGGTTGAAAATGAGAAATCGGTGCTTCATTGGAATGGCAGGATTGTTCATTGGAGCGATGCAGAGGCGAGTTTCTTCCCGAATTTTTTGACAAAGTGCGCCTCCACCCCAAGGGGAGGACACGTTTCAGCTGGGAATTCCCCCCATAAACAAAAACTCCAAACTGGAGAACGAGTCAATCTTCCTTCAATCTCCCTGTATGCAACTGACGGTTCACGGAAAGCACTTCCATCTCAATGGAAGACCGCACTTCCTGCGGACCGTCACCTATGGCCCCTTCCCGGATTCATCCGGACATTCCCCCAAAAAGGACTTCCCGAAAATCCGCGACGCCGGTTTTGACTCCATTCGAATTTACGCCCTCCCGGATCGCAACATTCTCGACCACGCCGTCCGGAATGGCCTCATCGTCATTGCCACCCACGCCTGGGGTCACGGCTGCGACTTCATCACCGAGAATCCGGATCTCCTCGATCAGGCCCGCCGCGATCTCGTCGCTTGGCTTGAACTTTATCAAGACCACCCGGGTCTTGGCGCGGTCCTCGTCGGGAATGAAGTCCCCTCCGATATGGCGCGCTGGATGACCCCCTGGAAGGTCAACCGGGCACTCGACGGCCTCATTCGCACCTGCCAAAAAACCGCACCCGGAATCCCCATCGGCTACGCCAATTTCCCCACCACCGAATACCTGGAACCTCCCTCGGCCGACTTCACGGCCTTTAATATCTACCTCGAAGACGGTGAAGCGCTCGAAAGCTACCTCCCCCGCCTTCACCACCTCGCCGGGGACCGACCCGTCTACCTCACCGAATTCGGGCTCGATACCAAGCGCAATACCGAGGAAGTGCAAGCCACCCTCCTCCCCGCCGCTCTCAAGTCCGCACGGACCGCCGGCCTCGCCGGCGCCACCCTTTACGCCTGGTCGGACCACTGGCTCAACAACTGCGAGGTCATGGACGACTGGTCCTTCGGCCTCCTCCGCAGGGACGGCTCGGAAAAACCGATCCTCCCCGCCCTCCGCGCCCTCGATCTTCCCTCTCCGCTTCCATCCAACCCACCGCGCTTCTCGGTCATCATCTGCACCCGCAACGGCGCCCATCGCATTCAGGCCTGCCTCGATGCCTGCCAAAACATCGACTACCCCAACTTTGAAATCATCGTCGTCAACGACGGCTCGACCGATGGCACCGCTGAACTTCTGGACCGGCAAAAAGAAGTCCGCGCATTCCATCTCGAACCCTCCGGCCTCTCGGCCGCCCGTAACCACGGTGCCGCAAAGGCCACCGGACGGATCCTCGCCTTCACCGACGACGACTGTCGGCCCGACGAACAATGGCTCACCTGGCTCGCACACGCCTATTCCAGTTCGGACCACGCCGCCATTGGCGGACCCAATCTCGCTCCAAGGCCCGGGTCTCTTGCGCTCGCCCTGACCACGGCCGCCCCCGGCGCCCCCACCCACGTCATGATCGATGACCTAACCGCCGAACACCTTCCCGGCTGTCATCTCTCGGTCAAAAAATCCGCCTTCGAACAAATCGGCGGTTTTGATCCCATCTTCCAAACCGCCGGCGATGACGTCGACTTCTGCTGGCGGCTTCGCGAAGCCGGCTTTTCCTTGGGCTTTTCCGGTGCTTCCTTCGTCTGGCACCACCGCCGCGCCACCCCTTGGAAATACCTCAAACAACAAATGGGCTACGGAGCCGCCGAAGCCCTGCTCTTTAAAAAACACCCTCATCGCTTTTCCGAAGGCGGCATCCGCTGGGAAGGCTATGTCTATCGCGGAGTCGCCCTCGGCATCGAACCAGGTGACTTCATCTACTCCGGCCCCACCGGCGAGGATCCTTACCAATCAGTCGGCAAAATGCTCCGTCAACCCATGCGCGGACTGCACCCGCATTTCGACACCCCGCCCGCCCGGGCTGCTCTTACGCTTCTAACCTGGCTTCAAAGTCATCTTCGCAACTGGAAAAGAAGACAAAATGGCGGACCGGCCACTCGCGGGAAATGGCCGAGATCGCCAGCCGGAACTCCTTCCGTCGCCTCGCGTCTCACCATAATCAGCGAGGAAGGCCTCGGCCGCCACGAACTTTACCGCCACCTTCTCAATCATGGATGGCAACCCTGCTCTGATCCCGATTTCGACCTCCAACGGGACCACTTCAAACTCCTCGCCGCCACCGAGCAAACCGGCACCCCGGTCAATCGCACCTTCATCGCCCTCAGCAAGCCCACAAACAGTCTGGCCTCCTTCGTCGTGGAGGCTGGATTTTCAATCTCCAAACTGTGACCTCATGTATCCAAAAACGGAGGTTACCTATGAACGGGATGCTCAATCCATGGCATAGGTTTTGCTTCAAGATACCCCTTAATAGTACGGAATCCGACAATCTAATCAGCCGGTCAGAAGAAAACCAAATCCTCAAAAACAAGCCAGCGGACCTGTCCATTATGGGGTAAGGTCACGTAAAACTTTCCCTTGAAAAATTTTAGTTAGCTTCATACAAATTTTTAAACAAGCTATTTCTCAAAACATGAACGTCTCCCACTCCACCAAATCAATCGCCTGCGCTTTTGCCAGCGCCTTTGCCCTTAATGGCTCAGCTTCAGCCACCCTCTTGATTTACGAGCCATTTGATTACGCCCAGACCGAGCCCATCAACAATGGTGCAGCTTTCCTTGGTGATGGAAACCAGACCGGCGCCTTAGGGCTAGGGACTTGGAGTCAACGTTCACAAGGGACCCTTGGAACAGCAGCCGCACCAACAAACAATGAGGCCGACGTTTCCGATGGTGGTCTTTCATTCTCAGACGCCGGGGGAAACGCTCTTCCCAGCAAAGGAAACGCCTGGGTCCGGAGGAACCGAGTGGGCCAAGTTGCAACGAGCAGCCCCATTCTCACAAGTGGATTTAGTGCAGACAACTCAACTGTTTGGATGACCTTTTTATTCCAGGACCTTGGATTCAGCGGGCCTGACTTTGGAATTGGA
>Ga0222718_10002903_pt1 | contig 15016 bp, 13 predicted proteins | sample C33_27DmetaG_FD_165045 | JGI IMG/M metagenome (GOLD analysis project Ga0222718, IMG submission 165045) | Estuarine water microbial communities from San Francisco Bay, California, United States - C33_27D | ecosystem: Environmental > Aquatic > Marine > Unclassified | place: USA: California... | reverse complement strand
CTTATTTAACGTATTTAAAAACTCACAAAGAGATTACTCCTCAGTTACCTATACTTACTCCACTCTGCTTGATAAAGCTGAAAATGGGGAAATCAAGTCTGTTGAAATTCAAGGTAATAACATTTATGGACAAACCATAGATGGTATCGATTTTTCTACTTACGCTCCAAGAGATCCAAATTTAATTCAAACTCTAAATGAAAATAATGTAGCCATCAATGCAAAGCCGGAACAATCAGGGATGCACCCACTACTTAGTATCTTTGTGTCGTGGTTTCCCATGTTGCTGTTAATTGGTGTATGGATATTTTTTATGCGTCAAATGCAATCTGGAAAAGGTGGTGGCGCCTTAGGTTTTGGTCGGTCAAAAGCAAAACTTTTAAATGAAAACAAGATTAGAGTAACTTTCAGTGACGTTGCTGGAATAGATGAAGCAAAACAAGAATTAGAAGAAGTTGTCTCATTTTTGAAAGATCCACACAAGTTTCAAAGATTAGGGGCAAAAATACCAAAAGGCGCTCTTCTTGTTGGCCCTCCAGGAACGGGTAAAACACTTTTAGCTAGAGCTATTGCTGGCGAAGCTGGTGTACCTTTCTTCTCCATTTCAGGTTCTGATTTTGTTGAAATGTTTGTAGGTGTTGGTGCAAGTCGAGTAAGAGATATGTTCGAACAAGGTAAAAAAAATGCACCTTGTATAATTTTTATTGATGAAATAGATGCTGTTGGAAGACATCGAGGAGCTGGATTGGGCGGTGGAAACGATGAACGTGAGCAAACACTAAATCAACTTCTTGTAGAAATGGATGGTTTTGAGGCTAATGAGGGTGTTATTATTGTTGCAGCAACTAACAGACCAGACGTCTTAGATCCAGCACTTTTAAGGCCAGGTAGATTTGACAGACAGGTTGTTGTTCCTGCCCCAGATATTATTGGTCGTGATAAAATTTTAAAAGTCCATACTAAGAAAATAAAAATGGATCAATCTGTGAAAACAATCGCTATTGCAAGATCTACGCCCGGGTTCTCAGGTGCTGATCTAGCAAATATTGTTAACGAAGCGGCTTTAATTGCAGCAAGAAAAAATAAGAAAATTGTAACTATGGATGATTTTGAAGATGCCAAAGATAAAGTTATGCTTGGTACTCAAAATAAATCCAAGATTATCTCTGACTCCGAAAAAGAAGTTATAGCTTATCATGAAGCTGGACATGCTTTGGCAAATTTGCACTGTAAGCATGCAGATCCCATATATAAATCTTCCATTATACCCACCGGTCGCGCTTTAGGCTTTGTAATGAGTGTGCCGGAACAAGATAAAGTTATTCACCGTAAAGATGAATATCTTGATAAACTTGTGGTAACAGTAGCAGCTCGCATAGCAGAAGAGCTAATATTTGGACCAGAAAAAATTGGTTCAGGCGCAGCGGGAGACATTCAACAAGTAACTAATTTAGCAAGAGCTATGGTAACCCAAATGGGCTATAGTGAAAAGCTAGGAAGAGTTCGTTATACTGGTAATCAGGAAGAGGTATTTTTAGGACATTCTGTTACTCAGTCTAAAAATATTTCAGAAGAAACTGCGCGTATTATTGACCAAGAAGTCATTCGTTTAGTTCAAGAAGCCGAAGCCAAGGCAAGAAAAATTCTAACAGAGAATATGAAAGATCTTCATATAATTGCTAAAGGTCTACTCGAATATGAAACTTTAACAGGTGATGAAATTAAAAATCTGTTAAAAGGTATTAAGCCTAAAAGAGATAATGATATGTCAGATGATGCGGATAAACCCTCAGATGATGCTCAAAAAAGTCCTTCCAACAAAGGCCCTTTACCTTCTTTTACAAAAGATCAAAATTTTCCACTTCCAAATTAAAGCTATTTCAAATAAGAAATTATCTCTATGAGATTATTTGGAACAGATGGCATTCGTGGTGAAGTAGGAAAGTACCCACTAACCGCAGAGAATATTTTAAAGCTTGCTAAGGCAGCTTCACTTGTCCTTAAAAAGAAAAACTCAATCTCTAGAGTTGTAATTAATAAAGATACTCGTTTGTCAGGTTATATTTTTGAACCGGCACTCTCTGCAGGTTTTCTCTCAATGGGAGTAAATGTAGTTTTGGTGGGCCCATTACCAACACCCGCCTTAACAATACTAAGTAAGTCTTTGAGAGCAGATTTTTCTGTGATGATCACAGCTTCTCATAATCCCTTTCAAGATAATGGTTTAAAATTTTTTTCAGGTACAGGTTATAAAATTACAGCTGATGAAGAGAGAAAAATAGAAGATTACTTTTTTAATTATGATTTTGATAATTTTAAAATAAAACCGTCCAATTATGGTAAAGCAGTCAGACTTAAAGATGCTATAGGAAGGTACTCTGAGGCACTTAAACAAAATACAAATAAAAATTTAGATTATACAAAATTAAAAGTTGTTTTAGATTGTGCTAACGGTGCAGCCTACAAAGTAGCACCTGAGGTATTGTTTGAAATAGGTGTAGAGTTAGATACTTTGGGGGATAAGCCTAATGGAGTTAATATTAATGAAAAGTGCGGTTCTTTATTTCCCGAAAGAGCATCTAAGCTTGTTAAGAAAAAAAAATCAGATGTTGGTATATGCCTAGATGGAGATGGGGACAGGCTTATTATTATTGATGAAAAGGGCGAACCTATTTTTGGTGAAGAGCTAATATACATATTAGCGAAGTATTATTTAAAAAATAAAAATATTAAAAAAGGATCTACCATTGTCACAAATGAGATTGCTAATTTCGGCCTTGATGTATCTTTAAAGAAAATGGGATTAAAACTTAAACGGGTTAAAGTAGGTGATAAAAATATTTTGCAAGAGATACGAATCAATGATCACTATTTTGGTGGAGAACCTTCAGGTCACTTTATTTTTAAAGATGATACTTTGATAGGCGATGGCATGTCTACTGCATTACGTGTTTTAACGATTATGTTGAAAGAAAATAAAAAACTTTCAGAATTAAAGAAAGGTCTAGACTTGCTGAAGGTTGTTGAAATTAATCAAAGAATTGATCGTGAAAAGTTTTTCCAAAATGAAGCCAAGATTTATAGAGATTTAAATACCCTTTTAAAATCTAAAAACTTATTTTATGTAGTTCGTCCCTCAGGCACAGAGCCTTTATTGAGAGTAAACTTGCAATATCAGCCAAGAAATATAAAAGTATCAGATCTAAGAAAATTACAGAAAAATATAATAGATATTATTACAAATGCTTGTTAGCTCTTTTGATACTAAATATTCTCAGACAGCGACCAAATATGAATATTTAGATAATAACTTTACGAATTTAATAAGTAAGGATCGAAGATTTTCTCGAATTTTTACCTCTGTTATTGAAAATCAAAAATTAGATTTATCATCTGACATTGTTCTTCGTTCAGATATGACTGGCCAAGTTATAAATACAATTTTAACTCACGACTTCAAATCTGAGCATTTTTTATACTATATGGGAGACGTATTTAAGCCAGATCTCGTTAATAAAAGTATCAAACAATATCGCCAACATGGTTTAGAGATTATTAATCGACCTAAGATAGAGTCGTTTATTGAAGTAATGAAGGTACTAGATAAACTTTTAAAAAAAATTCTGAAAAATAATTTTATTTATATTTTTACTGATCCTAAAATCAAAGGCAAATCTAACTTTGTTTTTAAGTCATCAGTTCCTCGAAATAATAAAATCAAAACTTTCACAAATGCATTTTCTAAAACAGTGAGATCTCCTTATGAGTTAAATCTTGAAAAAAACTTTTTCTCAAAAGATTATCACCAAGATATTTTTTTTTATGTTTACTCCAATAAATCAAAAAAAATTTTAGCGCAGGGCGGAGGCTATCATTATAAAAAAAATAAAAAAAAAATTGATGGTTTTGGATTTTCTTGCAATGTTGATAATTTAGCGGAGATCATCTAATGAATAAGGCAGTTATTGGATTACAATGGGGCGATGAGGGAAAAGGTAAAATTGTAGATTTCTTATCTGAGAATTTTGACTTAGTTGCTCGTTATCAAGGGGGTAATAATGCTGGCCATACCGTGATAGTTGAAGATATTACTTACAAATTGAATTTAATTCCATCAGGCGTAATTAGAGGAAAAGTTTGTTTTCTTGGACAAGGTATAGTGCTTGATCCAGAACATTTCTTAAAAGAATATGAACAAATTTGTGAAAAAATATCTAATCCAAAAATATATTTGTCCTCAAATATACCTCTAATATTACCTTACCATAAACAATTAGATAAAATTAATGAGTCTATCTTATCCGGAGAGGACAAAATTGGTACTACCGCCAAAGGCATAGGTCCCGCCTACCAAGATAAAGTCGGAAGAAAAAGTATCAAATTATATGATTTAAAAAGCTTAGATAAAATTAGAGAAAAACTTGAAAATATCAAAAAGTTCTATGATCCCGTTTTGAATGCATACCAAGAAGAACTCATAAATATCGATAAATATATTTCTATACTCGATAGTTTTTATACAAAAGTAGGCCCGCTAATCATTGATAACAGCTACATTAAGAAAAATTTTAATCAAAATAATATTCTATTTGAGGGCGCTCAAGGGGCCTTGTTAGATTTAGATCATGGTTCTTATCCTTTTGTAACTTCCTCCAATACAATTTCCTCTAACATTGTAATCGGGTCCGGTTTGCAGGTTGATTATCAGACTGTCGGTATTTTCAAAGCATATGCAACTAGAGTTGGTAATGGTCCATTTCCTTCAGAACTTTTTGATGAAATTGGGGATTATATAGCCGAAACGGGCGTAGAGTTCGGAACAGTTACAAAAAGAAAAAGAAGATGTGGATGGTTAGATTTAGTATCTTTAAAATATAGCTGTCAAGTTAATCGAGTGAATGAACTTTGTATCACAAAAATAGATGTATTGAACAACTTAAAAGAAATTAAAATTTGCAAAAGCTATCAAGGGCATTCTTTTGAAGAAATAAATTTCAATGATAGTGAGTCTTTAAAATCACTTTCATTAAGCGAGAGTGACTTTGAAGTATTTGAGTCCTGGGGAGATATCAGTGAAGTTAAAAACTTTGACTCAATGCCTCAATCTTTAAAACTTTATATTCAATTCATAGAAGAATACTTAAAAATACCAATTAAGATTATTTCTTTAGGTCCCGAAAGAAACCAAACTATTATTCGATAAAATTAGTTTTTTGGAAGTAATTTAGTTTCAGAAATTAATTTAATTTCCTCTTGTAGTTTTTTAATAGCTTTATTTTCAATTTGACGAACTCGTTCTCTACTAATTGAGTATTTTTGACTTAGATCTTCAAGAGTCTTGGGCTCTTCATCTAATCTTCTAGCAGTTAAGATTTCTAGTTCACGAGGTTCTAATTTTTTTACAGCTTGATTATATAGAGCTTTACGTTTGTCGAGCTCATCTCTTTCCTCAACTCTTGTGACGACATCTATATTATCATCTTCAACTTGGTCAATCCATTCGGAGTCATTTTCATCATTTAAAGGTGTATTTAATGAGAAGTCTTTATTGAAAACTCTACCTTCCATTTGTTTAACTTCGTCTTCAGTGACACCCAAGTCTTGAGAGATCGATTTTATTTGGTCATTTGTGAGATATCCCTCTTCATATTTTTTTAATTGGTTTCTCAGCCTACGAAGATTAAAAAATAATTTTTTTTGGGCAGCTGTTGTTCCAATTTTTACTAAAGACCAACTATGTAAAACATACTCCTGTATTGAAGCTCTGATCCACCAAATAGCATAAGTTGCAAGCCTAAAACCTTTATCTGGATCAAATTTCCTTATAGCTTGAATTAGTCCTAAATTACCCTCTGAAATCAAATCAAAAAGAGGTAGGCCATATCCTCGATATCCCATTGCGATCTTTGCTACTAATCTTAAGTGACTTGTAACTAGTTTTTGGGCAGCTTTTGTGTTTCCATTTTTCAACCAATCTATAGCAAGTTTTTTTTCCTCTTCGTCAGTAAGCATTGGGAACTGATTGATTTTTTTTAAATAAGGATAAATATCATTTTCAGATGTAATTACGGGCAACAAATTTTTATTCTCAATGCTCATAGTAAGTTTTGCTCTAAATCTTTCATGTCATTAGGCATATCACAAGTTATTTTAACTTCTTTTAGACTTTTTGGATGAATAAAACTTAGTTTATGAGAGTGAAGCGCTTGTCTAGGGAAGCTTGTGACGGTTTCTCTTACATTATTAGGTAAATTGGCTAATCGAAATTTTTGTTCTTTATTTAACTGATATTGCTTATCTCCAATTATTGGAAGTCCTAAACTAAGTAAATGAACTCTAATTTGATGTGTTCTACCAGTAATTATCTGACAATTTAATTTACTAATTGAACCATAAAATATTTTTTGATTTTCAACATAGGTTAATGCATTTTTACCTCCTGTTTCAGTAGTATCGAATTTTGTTCTTTGAAACTTTTGTCTAGAAATATTCTTATCAATCTGAATAAAATTTTGATCAAGAACACCATAGCTGAAAGCTAAATAATTTTTTTCTAATTCTCTATTTTTGAATTTATTTTGAAAAAGAATTTTAATTTCTTTATTTTTAGCAATGATAATTATTCCGCTCGTATCAACGTCAAGTCTATGCACTATTCCCTCTTTTAAAACTTCATCATCTTTTATATTAAAATTCATCTTTAAACTTTCAGCTAAAGACGGAGAGCTGTCAGATAGGTTTTTCTTATGAGTAAGTAGGCCGGAGGGTTTATTTAATATTGCTATATCATTATCCTCATATAAAATTTCAATAATAAAGTTTTGATATAGATAAGAATTATTCATTTATTGATGTTAAAAAAAAAATTTTTACTTAGCCTAATTATATTTCAAGGCGTTCTAATTGTTATCGCAATTATAGCAATTATAATTGGTGTTTTCTATAAATACGATAACGATAAAAACTTAAAAGATATATCTTTAACCGATCTTCACATTGACGACATATCGCTTTTGGATGAGGAGCACTATCAATATAAAATTATTGAAGAAAATAAAATTATTTTTCAAATCATTGACATTGAAAATAATAAAATAAAAAGAGAAATCATTATTGAAAAATAGTATCAAACATATTGTTATAGCAGGCTCCTCTGGTGGTCACATTTTACCTGCAATAAAATATTTAAATGAACTTTCTCATCATTGTAGTAGAGAGCAAATTATTTTCATTACAAATGAAGTAGGGGCAGATTACTTACATTTAATTGAATATGAAAAAAAGAATGTGATTCAAATAAACTCTCAAAATAAGACGGCTTTTATCCTTAAAATTATTAAAGAAATTTGGAAAATTTTGCTTTTTAATAAAAAGATAACTTTATTAGGATTTGGTGGGTTTATCACAGTTCCAGTATTATTTTTTGCAAGAATTACAAATATTCTATTTTTTAAAAATCATAAAATAAATTTCCATGAGCAAAATTATGTTTATGGATTAGCTAATAGATTTAATTATTTCATTGCTCATCGTGTATTTACATCATTTCCCAATAATTATTTGAAATCAAAAGAGATTTTTGTAGGCAATTTTTTTACTAACTTAGAAAGAAAATATGAAAAATTAGATAACAAATTAATTAATATTTTATTAATTGGGGGCAGTGCAGGCTCTTTGGAACTCAATAAATTTCTATCTAATGAACTTTTAAAAATAGATAGAACATTGATAAACAATTTTAAATTTTACATTCAAGTTCCAAAAAAGTTTTTAGAAGAAGTTTCTAGAGAATATGAGAATTTAAAATTAGACATAGAATTTTTTACATTTAATGAAAATTTAAATTTTAAAGATTTTGATCTTATTATTTCGCGTTCGGGATCAGGATCATTGCATGAAATTCTTTATTTTAATAATAAAGTTTATTTTATTCCACATTTGCATTCACGTGATGGTCATCAAAGTTTAAATTTAAGATACTTTAAAGAAAATAGTTATTCTTTAAAAGATTTTGAAATGCCTATATCCAAAAAAATCTCTAAAGAATATCTTAATTCCTTAATTAACCCTTTTTCTATGCAAAAAATTTTGTGTTATTTAACTAGATGAAACTATTAAATCTCATTAATAAAAAAGTCCATATTATTGGAATAAATGGAATAGGGATGAGTGCTTTAGCTGTTTATTTAAAAAAAAATAAGATAGATGTCAGTGGTAGTGATATAGCCAGCAACTCTAATACAAAAATTTTAGAAAAAAATGGAATACCAGTTCAGATAGGACACAAGCCTTCCAATGTTAGAGGTAAAGATATGATATTCTATTCTACAGCTATCAAAGATAATCCAGAAATTGACGCTGCAAAAAAGAGCAATATACCTTTTTATAATAGATCAAAACTTTTACAGTTAATTTGCAACGATAAGTTTACAATCGTTGTAACTGGCTCTCATGGAAAAACTACTACTACTTCTATGTTAGGCCATCTTTTAGTTTGCTCGGGATTAAGTCCTACAATTATAACCGGAGGAATTATGAATAATTTTGGGCAGAATATATATTTAACTGACAGTAATTATGTAGTTGTCGAAGCTGATGAAAGTGATGGAACTGTCTTTAAGCTTAATCCTAAGATTTTAATTTATCTCAATGTCGATAAAGAACACCTGGATTATTATAAAAGCTTTACGAAATTAAAGTCTAAAATAAAAACTTATATAAAAAAGGTTTCCAAGAATTCTTTAGTAATATTAAATAATGATGATATTTTTCTTCAAAAATTATCCAACATCTCAAAAAATATAATTACATACGGAAAATCAACCAAATCAAACTATTATTATAAAATAGATAAATTAACCGAAAAAGATTCTAAGTTTAATTTTTTTCAACAGAATGAAAAAATCGCAAAAATAAAATCACCACTTCTTGGTGAGCATAATGTACAAAATTTATGTGCTATCTTGGCTGTAATTAAACATTTGAATATTCAAATTTCTAATAAGGATGTTATGAATTTCAAAGGTATTCAAAGAAGAATGAATACTTTAGGAAAAATTAAAAATTCAATTTTAGTTGATGATTATGCTCATCATCCAACAGAAATACAAAAATTAATTGAAGTTTGTAAACTATACAAAAATAAAGACTTCTTCTTAATCATAGAGCCTCACCGTTTTTCTAGATTAAATGATCTATATTCTGACTATATAAAAATTCTTAAAAATATTAAAAATTTGATAATTCTTAAAACCTATTCTGCTGGAGAAAGCTTTGAAAAAAATATGAAAGACTCAAAAAATTTAGTTAATGACCTTAATGTGTTGAGTAACAATAAAGTAAGTTATATTGATACTTATGATGAGTTATTTACATTATTAGACACTTTGGTTAATGCAAAGAATAGTAAGATAATAGTTGCTGCTGGAGCTGGAAGTATTTCTGCACAAATGAGATTTTTTTATGAGTCAAGAAAATATTAGTATTATAAAAAATTATGACTCCTCAAAGATATCTTGGCTTAAGTCGGGTGGTCCAATTTCACAATTTATAAAAATTAAAAATTTAGATGATTTAAAGATAAATACACAAATAACATCTAATCAAAATGTTATTTCCATAGGGAATTTCTCTAATCTTTTGATAAAGGACAAGGGCTTTGATGGTATTGCTATTAAACTTGGAGGTGATTTTGCAAAAATTAAAATTGAAAATGACATTATACTAGTTGGTTCAGCCGTTTTAGATAATTATTTTTCAAAATATTGCTATCAAAACTCTATACAAGGTTACGAATTTTTATTTACAATTCCTGGAACAGTCGGGGGAAATATTTATATGAATGCAGGTTGTTATGGAAAAGAAATCAAAGACTATTTAATTAGTGTCATTTTTTACGATATGAAAAGCAAAGAAGTAAAAGAGGAAAAAATTGAGAATTTAAACTTTACTTATAGAAGAGGTTTCCAAAAAAAAGATACTATTATTCTTTATGGTAAATTTAAAAAAATATCTGGTGATAAAACTAAAATAAAAAAACAAATGGAATTATATGAACAAAATAGAAATGATACACAGCCACAAAGGGTTAATTGCTGTGGTAGTATTTTTAAGAACCCACCTAACCATAATGCTTGGAAGCTAATAAAAACAAGTTTAGATGAAAGTTTTTACGAAGGACCTGTAAGATTATCAAAAAAACACTCAAATTTTTTTGAGAATGATCCCAACATAAGCGCAGATAAAGTTATAAAATTTATTGAAACAATCAAATCAAAGGTCAATCAAAAATATCAAATCATACTTGATCAAGAACTCATAATTGTATGAGCTTCAAAAAATTAAAAAAAATTAAAATAGCAATAGTTGCCGGAGGGTGGTCGAGCGAAAGATCAGTTTCAATAAATTCAGGTAAAAATGTATTTAATACTTTAAAAAAAAATGGCTATAAAGTTACATTTTTTGATTTGAAGAAATATAATTTACATGAATTATTTAAGTCCAAACCTGATTTAATATTTAATGCACTGCACGGTGAGTTTGGCGAAGATGGCGGTATCTCTTGTCTTGCAAAAAAATATAATACAACCATTACTCACTCAGAGGATATTTCATCAGCCCTATGTTTCAATAAAAGACTACTTAAAAAGTTTTTAAAAAATGAATTAAACTTACTCTCACCAAGAGAATTCCATGAAATTAAAAAAATTAAATTCCCACTAATAGCAAAACCGAATGCTGATGGTTCATCTAAGGGTGTTAAAATTATCAATAATTATAAAGAGCTAAAAAAATTAAAGATTGATCAAAATACTTTGATTGAAGAAAAAATAGATGGAAGAGAACTAACTGTTACGGTAATAGAAGACAAAAAAAAGGTTAAAGCTTTAGGAGTGACAGAAATTACTTTTAAAAGTGCTCACTATGATTTTAAAGCTAAATACACATATGGAAAAAGTAAACACTATCTTCCAGCAAGGTTATCTAAAAAAAATTATGAGTATTTATTAAATTTATCTGAGATAATTTTTAAGAAATGTAATTGTCGTTCAATAGCAAGATTAGATTTTATTTTAGACTCAAAAAGCAATTATTTTTATTTTCTAGAGCTTAATACTCATCCGGGATTAACTTCGATTTCACTCGCACCAGAACAGGCTCAATATAATGGAATAAACTACTTATCACTTATTGAAAAAATAATTTCTTCATCATGATTAAACGAAAGTATTATTATAATTTTTTTAGTTTTATTTCTTTTTTTTTATTATTTTTTTTTTCATTTTTAGTTTATAAATATTTTCTCAAATCAGAACCTTCTATTGTTAATTTTTATAATAATGAACTCAGTTCAGAGTTTGAAATGGACATAGCAAATAACTTAGAAAATCTCGAGAGATTTTTTGAAAATTATACTTTTATTGAAAAATATTTGATTAATAGAAAAAATTCAGAAATTGATATTAACATACAAATTAAAGAGCCATTTGCGAAAAATCAAATTAATCAAGAAATTATATTTACAGATAACTCCATAGGGTCATTTAGTTTTTTCAAAGAAAAATATATTAATTCAATTGATCTCATTGATATTTCAAATAATCCTATCCAAATAAATAATTACCTTCGAAAATCATTGGCAGAAATAAATAATTTGTTTGAGATTAGTCAAATCGAATATGTAGATGGAAGAAGATATAATTTATATCTCGCTAAAGGGCCAATAATTATGTTACCTAAAAAAATTAATGAAGATTTGTTAATATTTATTAAACAAAATTATGAGATTCTTAAAAATAATACTAACTTTCAGGAGTATTTAGATTTAAGAAATTTTCATGAGAAAACAATAAGAGCCAAATAAATTGGAGCATTTCAATACAATCATAGAAATCGGATCTTTTTCTATTAAGACCATCATATACTCTGAAATTGATGGTAAGCCTAAAATAGAGGGGATTGGTAAATCAAACACCCAAGGGTATGACGGTAATAATGTCCTTGGATTTGACGAATTTGTCGACAGTATTCATAAATCTATAGTTCAGGCTGAAAAACAATCCAATTTTATTATTAAGAGCAGCTATATTCTTTTATCCAACAAAAGTATAAAAATTAAAAAAATTAAAAATAGTTTAAATTTAGAAAATTCAATTATTGAAAATAATGATTTAAGAAAATTATCTAAATTTAATTTAGATAAAAATACTGAATATAATCAAAACTTATATACCTCTCATTACCAAATCGATGATGATTTAATTACTGATAATCCAATTGGATTAATTTGTAATAAGTTGTCTATGATTTCCCTTGTTTCTTTAATTGATCAAAAACAAATAAATATTTTAATGAATATTTTTCAAAAACTTCAAATTAAAGTTATTAACTTTTTAGATACAACGACATCGTATTTTTTTTATATGAAAAATAAAAAAATTACAAAAAATAATGTAGCTTTAATTGATTTTGGTTTTAATCACATAAATATTCTTATGGTAAAGAATAAACAACTTTCATTCATTAAAACAATTCCAATAGGATGCAAATTAATATCAGATGATTTAGTAAAAATGCTTAATATAAGCTTTGATTTTGCTGAAAAACTAAAAATTTCAACGATTGATTTATTTGATGAAAGGAATCCCACCATAGAAATTCCTGTTTGGGAGGAGTTCGGAAATAATATTAAAAATAAAATTGAACATGACTACATAAAAAAAATAGTTACATCACGTCTTGATGAAATTTTTAATTTAATTTTTAAAATTTTACCTGAAGATAAAAATTTTTATTCATATTTATTCACAGGTGGTGGGGCCAAAATTAAAAACTTCCAAACTTATTTTCGAAGTAAATTTGGTCAAGATATCCAAATATTAGAACCACCTAGTTCTTCTGGAATACCTCGAGTTTTGAATGACTCAAGCTTTATGTCAGTTTATTGTGCATACTGGTTACAATCGCATAAAACTTTAGAAAAGGAGGACTTTTTGAAAAAAATTGATTCTTTTTCAAACAAAATATGGTACAAAAGATTCGTAGACCTACTATAAGTAGATATTTGCGGGGATAAAATGACACTAGATATAGAACCAGTACTAGATCAAAAAAACTTAAAACCATCTTTAACTGTTATGGGCGTTGGCGGTGCAGGAAGCAATGCTGTCAATAATATGATTCAATCAAATCTAAATAATGTTGAGTTTATTGTGGCTAATACAGATGCTCAAGCTTTAGAAAATTCACTTTGCTATAACCGTATTCAACTTGGCCTTGAAAAAACTAAAGGCTTAGGTGCTGGTGCTGATCCTTCAGTTGGTAAAGAGGCTGCGGAAGAAAGTATAGATTTAATCTCTGAAGAATTAAGAAATACAAATATGCTATTTATTACGGCGGGCCTTGGCGGAGGTACTGGTACCGGTGCTCTTCCCGTAATAGCTAGTATTGCAAAAAAACTTGGTATCGTAACAGTAGCTATCGTATCAACTCCGTTTAATTTTGAGGGAACCAAAAGAATGAACTTAGCCCTTCAAGGTCTTGAAGAAGTAAAAAATAATGTAGACACTCTTTTGATTATTCCCAATCAAAATTTATTTAAAGTTTCAAATGAACAGACCTCTTTTGCCGAGGCATTTAGAAAAGCTGATAATGTTTTATTCGATGGTGTAAAAGGATTAACTGACTTAATTACCCAACCCGGTTTAATTAACCTAGATTTTGCCGATGTAAGAACAGTTATTAAAGAAATGGGATTTGCTATGATGGGCACAGCTGTAGCTGAAGGTGATAACAAAGCCGTTGAGGCTTCAAACCTTGCATTAACCAATCCACTTATTGAAAATATTGATATGAATACTGCAAAGGGAGTGATTGTAAATATTTCGGGCGGTAGTGATATGACCTTATTAGAGGTAGATCATGCAGCTAATATAATAAGGCAAAGTGTTAATCCTGATGCAAATATTATTTTTGGATCCTTAATTGATGAGACTTTGCAAGGTAAACTAAAAATTAGTATTTTTGCAACAGGTATTGAGGCAACAGGTAAAAAAATTTTATATTATCCTGAATCTGAAAACAGTAATTCTGATTTTAGTTCGATTCAAAACAAGCTCTCAAGTGAAAAGCCACAAGACTCTAACGAAACTGAGTCAATATCTGAGCACAAGAATGAATTAAATGCTGACAATAACCCTAGTAACTCTGAATTTCACTTGTCTCCTCAAGATGAGGATATATCTGAGATAGTTGAAGATATTAAAACTGAAAAAGAAGAGGAGGTATCCGTAAATTATACAAATCTAGAAGAGAAGAAAAAAACTGGATTTTTTAGTATGCTCTCAAATTTAATGTCTTCTGACAAAGATAAAAAAGAGATATCTGAAGAAACCCCCTCTAGGGATAAAAAAATAAAGGCCAAAAAGACCAAAACTGACCCAAATTTGTTTCTTTTTAGCGATGTAGTTGAAGATACTAGCAGTGATAATCCACATATAAATAATGAGGGTGCAGAGATTTCAGATATCACAGAAATTAATGCAGAAAATGAGCTGCTTGAGGATATAGATACTCCTTCATATCTGAGAAAAGGCTCAACCCAATAATTTTTAGCTCAATACAAAGTTTTACAATTATAAAGTAATACTTTCTGCGATTTTTCTTAATAATTAACTATATGAAAAATTTTAGTATCCAGAATCCGATATCATTTTCTGGAGTTGGTCTTCATTCGGGTGTAAATACAAACATCACACTTAAGCCCTCTGAAGAAAATTCAGGTATTTTTTTTAACAGAACAGATTTAGGAAAAATTATTCCAGCTAGATGGGACCACGTAGTCTCTACAAAATTTTCAACTAATTTAGGATTGAATGATATTGAAGTAAAAACTGTTGAACATCTTTTGAGTGCTTTAGCCGGTCTGCATATAAATAATTGCGAGATATTAATTGATAATTTAGAGGTTCCTATCTTAGATGGTAGCTCAAAAATTTTTGTTGATGAAATATTAAAA
>Ga0222718_10002902_pt1 | contig 15016 bp, 15 predicted proteins | sample C33_27DmetaG_FD_165045 | JGI IMG/M metagenome (GOLD analysis project Ga0222718, IMG submission 165045) | Estuarine water microbial communities from San Francisco Bay, California, United States - C33_27D | ecosystem: Environmental > Aquatic > Marine > Unclassified | place: USA: California... | reverse complement strand
TTTTGTATACTGCTTGAAATAATTTTGCTGTCATTACATCAACGGTTTTACCAGCAATTTTACCATATGAATAATCATCTGCCATTTTCATAATTTTATCCACACCCTTACCTTCATTTACCTTTCTGATTCTTGATTTACCTTTTTCTGGGTCGTAATCAAAGTTAGGTTCTTTTGGAAACCTTTCTCCGTTTTTAATTTTGTCTTGTCTGACTGCGAAAACTGATTCTTTTTTATTTAAAATTCTTGCAATTAAATCACCTTTGTATCTAGTTCCGGTATTTCTATATGCTTTACTAATATAGTTATAAGATTTGGCTACTGCGTTTTTTGCAGTTCTTTGATTGAATCCAAGACCTTGTAAGTATTTAATGATTTGGTCTTTTTCTTTTTTAGATTCATTTACTGATTCAACCGGATTTAATAAATAATTAGTTGCTTTTTGTAAATAATTCTGTGATAAAGTAATTTTATCAGACCACCAACTTGGTAATGAATCTTCTTTGTTCATTCCGTTTAATTTGTTTAGTAGTTTATTTGAATCTTGAACCATAATCATTACTTTTCTTTTTGATGATGCGACATCTGTGTGTCCGTCTTCATTAATTGATTCGTTTTTACTTGGTGCTAGAAAAGGAATTGTTCCAAATTTTTTCAATTGTGTTAATTCATTACTTTTTATAAAGAACTTTTCAACTGGTTTTATTTTGAATTGTTTTTTCATTATATCTTTATATTTTTTTTCATCTTTTTGTAATAATGAAAATGCTGGTGGAAAACCTGGAACTTTTTTATTACGAATAGATATTTCAAAACCACCACTTGCTCCTCTATACGATACTAATCCTTTTTTTACTAAGTTTTTAATATCTTTTATTTTATCTATTGGTGTAAATGTTTTTTCTTGTATTGTAGATTCTTTTAAATCTTTTGTTCCGGTTAATGTATAACCCAATACTTCTGCATTTTCTAATCTTTCTTTTTCAAATTTTTTCTTTTCTGTTTTGGTTAAAAATTCATCAGAACCAAATCCTTCGTTAGTTCCTTTTTGTATACCTTTTTGTGTTCTAGCATATTTAGTAACATATTTAAATATATTTTTAACATCATCAAGTTTAGAAGCTCTCATTGCTTTTCTATAATCTGTTTTTAAACCTTTTTCTTCTCGTTTAATTTGAGTGTTAATCATATTTAAAAACTTTTTAAGAATTTTTTCAAATCTACCTTGATAACTACCTAATCTTTTAGAACCAACTAATGCATAATTGATATCAAAAGTTAATTCACTTAGTTCTTTTCTTCTTTTATTTGGTTTTTTATTGTCATAAAAATTACCATAAGTTAACAATTCTACAATACCTTTGTAAGCTTTGTAAAGTTCATCTCTTTCTTCTATGGATAAACCTTCTTTATTTTTAAGTTTTTTAAATCCTGCTCTCATTTTGTTTGGAACACCTGCATTTTCTTTTAATTCTCTATCTTCTTCTCCGGTTCCACCAGGTGATTTTAATTTATAATTAGGGTCTTTAGCAGAAACAACATAACCACAACTTTCAACATAATCCTCAACCATTGTTCTGATTTTTTCGCGAAGTGCTTGTTCTACTTTTTTAGGAAGTCCTTTATGTTTTGTAGATGCGAAATCTTCAACATCTTTCTTTTTCATATCGTCTGCCGCGTTTTGTGCATCTTTTGAGAATTTAGATGCTGGTTGGTCTCCTTTTTGAATTGCTCTCACAATACCCATAAATTTTTGTTGTTGTTTTGATTTGGATGGCATTATTTGTTAGCTCCCACAACTTCTCTTTTTTGGTTTCTTTTATTTGTTAAGTAATCCATATCTCTTATTGAATCTTTTAAACTTTGTTTTAATTGAAATCCACCTTCATTATTAAATAATTTTGAAACATCTTGTAATAATCTAAATCCACCAAAACTACCAACTAACCTATCACCCAATTTTGTTCCTTTTGATTCTGGAAAAACTGATGATATTTTTTTATTATTAAATTTTTCAAATCGTTTGTATGCTTTTACAGCTTGTTTATATTTTGGAAATAATACTGAACCTAATCTAGAAGGAACTGCATTTTTAACTCTATCTGGTTCTTTAAAGTTTTTAGGATTATTTAAAGCGTTTGATAATTTTTTTATAGATTTTGACATTGGTTCTCTAATGAAAGGTGGTTTCCAATGTCCTAAATCATAAACTGGTTTAATGTCTTCTCTATCATCAAAGTCAATACCAACATAATCTATTTTATTAATTATACTCAAAAGTTCATTTATTGCTTTTCTTAATGGAGCATAATGATATTTTAAATTAATGTATCCATATAAAGTAGACTTTGCTCTTTTTACAGCAGGTTTCAATACTGAAACTTCGTTTTCGTTTAGTTTGTTCTCTTGATGTTTTTTCATTACACTATCTAATGTTGGTAATGGTTCACCAAACTTTCTTTCCCAAACTTTTCCTTCTTTTAATATAGTTTTTAATTTTATCATTTTATAAAAATCCTAATAGGTTATCTAATTGTCTTAATGCTCTACGATTACCTTTCATTGCAGCTAATATAGCCATTGAGTATCGTCTTCTTTGACTTGAAGAACCAGCATCTAATACATCTAATAAATCGTCTGCGTGAATTTCATACTTTTTTAGAAACTTAGCAACATCATCTATTTTCCTACCAATTGTTTTTGCTAACTTTTCAGTATCCCTAAACTTTGGTTTAAACGATTCATTTACTAAATCTTTTAATTTAATCATTTTCTTCTTCTTCCGTATTTTACAAATCTATCTTTTAAATCATAAAACAAACTCATCAATACTTCTCTCTTAGATTTACTTGCATCTCTAATATTACCTTTATGAATACTTCTTGATAAATCTATTCTGTCATATTTACCTTGTTTCATATCTGATGTAAAAATACTTATTGCTTTATTCTGTGCTTGTCCAATAATTTTTGCAGCTTTATTTACACTATCTACTGAGTGTTTCATTGCTTCTGGATTAGAATATGTTGAACTTCCCAAACTTGATGGTGGGAATGCTTCTCCTAAATGTTGTTTTGCAACATTTCTAACATCTAAACCAAATTCTATTACTTTTCTTTTAAATGATTGTTGTATATCTTTTACTGATTTGTTCATACCTTGTTTCATCAGTAATTTAGAAATAATTTTTACTTCTTGTTTAATGTAATTAATATTAGTTTCTATTGCACGAAAAGATGATTCCAATTGTCTTTTTTCTCTTGGATTCATTTGTTCTGATAGAACATTTGAAGTATCACGAAATTTATTAAACTTTTCGTAAATACTTCTAAGTTGTGTGTCTTTTGTTCTTGGCACTACATACTCCTTTTTGGTTTATTCAAGAAACTTCTCATTACACCAATTGTTATTGTAATTCTTTGCAATATATCATCAAAAGCTTGTTCGTCTTTTTTCTTTGCTACTTTTTCTAAATCAAATGCTGTTTGTCTTAAATTTTTAGTCATTAGTTGAAGTTTTCTATCACCGAAAACATTGATACCGGCTCTTCTTGAAAGAATTCCTTGTTCGTCAACTGATTCATTTTCCATATCTTTAAAAGCTTGTTCTTTAGCTTTTCTTTCCATTTCTTTTTCAGCTCTATCCATTTTAGCATTAGCATCAGCGGCGAATACATCAGCTTTCTTATTAGTTGCTTTTGACCCTTTTGGTAATGAACTTTTATGAGTCATTTTTTTACCATCAATTTCAATTTTAGTTCCGTCTTTTATATCGTGTTGTTTTTTGTATGCATCATATTGTGCTTTAGAACCAAATTTTAGTTCTAATACTGGTAAAGGTTCACCAAATTTTCTTTCCCACGCTTTTGTTTCTTTTAATAATGATTTAAGTTTCATTTTATTCTCCTAATAATATCTTATGTAATCTATTGCTTTTTGTGATAAAATACCTCTACAATCATTAACGACATCAGCTGCATAACTATCTACATATTTATCAAGAGCCATTGATTTATCTTTATCTGACTCCTTTAAATAATAACTATATTTTTCATACAATCTTGATGAACGCTGTGATATTTCACTAGCGGCTTTAAATTGATTACTATCAAGTTTGTCTGATGCATTTTCTCCGTATTCTTTTTGTATGATTTTGATGTATTTTTTCATTGTTGGACTTTTTAAATCCATAACTTCTTTCATCATTTTATCAAGATGTTTTACGGTTTTGTTAACCATTGCTTTAATCTTTTTTGGGTCGTTTTTCATTTTTTTAACCAAATCAGAATATCTTTGTTTTTGTTGTTTTGCAAACTCTTTGTGGTCAATAAATTTACTTGCACCATATCTAGCGGATTGTCTAAGTTCTGCTTTTCTTTGAGCTCTCATAAACTCACCACCTTTTTTCATATCAATATGATAATATTCTAATCCAGGAATACTTTGAATTGCTTTTAAACTTCTGTATCCAAATACATCTAATCCAACCATTTGTTTTGAATAACTATCTACTTCACCTGCTGTTCCAATCTCTGCTCTATAACTTGAACCAGTGTATAAAGCTTTTCCGTCTTTTAATACTGCAACAAGTCTTCCTTTTGTAAGACCTACATACGCTCTACCACTACTATAATAACCTTGTCTTACTTTACTTGGTAAATATTCAATAGCTTTACCAGCAACTGCAATAACTAAACCTTTGTTCTTTGGTGTTCTTAATTTTTCAATATGATAATCTTCTATTTTATCCCACTCAACTCCGTATCTTTTTGCTGTTTGTGAAAAGAAGTCTCTATTTAGACCACCATACCCACTTGCTAAATTTCTTAAAACATCACTTTTAAATGCTTCAGTCAACATCATTGATTTTTTAACATTGTGAATTTCTTCTTTGATTATTTGTCTTAATTGTGATTTAGTTATTTTCATATTATTTCTCTGTAATGATATCGTGTATTAATTGTTCTGTTTTACACCAAATACCACAATCTGGTCTTTGTTCATATTGTTGAGTTTTATCAACTGATTCGTTCATTGGTGATAAAAATGCTCCGTGAGTTGAAGGATTTGATACAAAGTCAAATGCAATTAACTCAAAGTCCGGTTGAACTTCTTGAGCTCCACTTTCACCAAGTGTTTCTACCGAACCCAATCCTCTTGAACTAATACCTAATTTGATACCTGATTTAAATAATTCTTTTAAAATGTTTCCACTTGGTGTTCCCAATACTTCAACGGTACCGACTAAATCGTTTCCGTTAAAATGCATTTCCATAACATTGTGTGATGTATTCTGCAAGTTAACTACTGATGAGTCTGGGTGGTCTAATTCACCAAGTGCTCTTTTTTGTTGAATAAAGTTTTCTGTGTATTTTTTAGCTTCTCTCATCAACAAATCTTTTGGATATACTCTACCATTTTGATTTTTGGATTCTGCTCTTTGTAATACACCTTTAACAATAAGTTTTCCGTCATTTGTTGACATAGACTCATTGATTTGTTGTGGTGTTACTTCAAATGGAATATAATCTACTATTAATTGTTTCATTACTTTACCTTTTTCTTTAATCCTAATGCATCTCTCATAAATTGTGTTACATTAGCACGATATTGTTTTTTTAATTCTTTTGATAATTCTTTGTTTGTTTTATCTTTGGAAACTTTTCCTTGTAAAACATCATCAAACTTATACATTTTATCACGAAAAGTAGCTTCTGCTTTTTTTAATCTTTCAACAGCTTTAGAAGCTCTGGCTTTGTCTGATATGTCTTCTGATAAAGACATTTCCATAAGTTCTATTACTTTTTTTAATTCAGACAATTTCATTATTTTAAATTTCCTACTTTACCTGCTAGTTTTACTAACTTTTCTGAAATACCACTTAGTGCTTTATGTGTAGTTTTCCAATAATCTCTTGAATCTACTTGTAATTCTGTTTTTAATTTTAAATTCATATTAATTGTTTTATTTAATTCATTTAATGAATTACGAACTTCACGAATACTTCTACCAATTTTTTGTTTTGGTGTTAAAGATTCGTCATTTCTCCAATCGTGATAACGACCTTCGTTTATTGATTCTTTTATTGATTCCATTACCCCAATTGCAGTGCTACCAACAACTCTTTCAGCACCTGACACATATTTTTTATTTATAATTACTATCTTTACTGGTTTTTCAATTATATACATTGGTATCATCTTAGTTCCAAATGTATATTTGATTCTATTTTTATCTAACTCTCTACCAATATTCATAAATGATGAAGCACCTTTTACAATATCAGCAATTTTGTCTAAAATCTTATCGTTTTTACCTTCGTTTAAACCTTCACCTAACATTTCTTTGTTTTTAAAAAGTTGCATAAGTTTTACCATTGCTTTTTCAGCGTCAAGAAGTGTTTCATAATGTTTATTGTAATCTTTTTTTCTAAGTTCTTTATCACCAATATAAGTTGCTTTTGAAAAGTCTTTTTTTAGATTACCAATACCCTTTACAAGATTTCTTAATGCATTGACTTCTTGTTTAGTAACTTCGTTTACTTTTGTAAACCCTGTTGAGTTTGTTGAGATGTCGTCTTCTTTCTTTTTATCTTGTGCTCTTTTTTTCTTTGATTGAAAAGCGTAAGGTGTTTGTGGTGGCCCCTCACCTCCGTCTAAATTACCAGTCATTGAGGCTTCACCAATTTGTTCTTTTTTCCAACCACCACCGGCCGCTTTATATTGTTTTGCTGCCCAAGCATTAGCATAAGCACTTGGATAGACATCAAATTTCTTTTTGGCTTGTGATTTATAATAAGACCATTTGGAAGGATTGGTTGGTGTGTTTTTTTCTAAGAATAAATTAAGTTCTTCTTCTAAACCTTTTTGTTTTTTCTTTTTGGCTTGAGTATTAGCATATTCGTTTGTAGAAACTTCTTCTTCTACAACTTCAATGATAAGTTTTTTTAAATTATTTAACGCTTGTGACATCTTTTAATTCCTTGATTAGTTCATAGTATCTCATTAAAGAAATAACTTGATTATCTTTAACGACTGATTTAGTTGTAAAGTTTTTTGCTTGATTAATAGCTTCACTCAATTTGATTTTTACCACTTTATCATTTACTTTTCTGGATAGTGATTTTAACTCGTTTACAACCTTTGCGATTTCTTCATTTATGAACTTACCAAAAGAATTAGAATTAGATATATTATTAATGTATTCTCTTAGAAGTGATTTTTGTGATTCTGATAAATTGGTATATTTTTTGTTGAATTTTTCAACCAAAATCTGATATGACAATAGTTGAGTATCTCTTTCTTCTTTTCTCAAAGTTTCTACCAATGAATCTGGTTTTTGTTTCTTTGGTCTAGAAGTAATACCCTCTAAAATTGTGTATTTAGTATCAATAACTTGTTTTGGATTAAAATCTATTTTTGTTGTTTCTACTAAAAATAACTTATAAATAGATGCCAAAGTTTTATAATTTGATACTCTTGTGTTAAAGAAATCTTTAGACGAAAAAGTTTCTGATATTTCTTTAATTAAGTTGTATTTCTCAACTTTTAATTCTTTATTACTAATTCTCTGTCTTGTTTTAATAACAGCTTCTAGTAATTTTTCTGCTCTTGATTCGTCTTGATAAGAATTGGTTAGGAGAATATCATATAACTCTTTCTCTTTCCCTAATGCAGTATTTTCATTAAAATATTTTTTTAATAAACTTACTGATTTTGATTCTTTATTATTTAAAATGTCAGCTGTTACCTGTCTTGTCAAAATTTCAAATAATAAACCTGTATTCTTTATCTTAGAATGTTTTATTTTTTGGGACATATTATTCCTTAACTCCTGTTTTTATAAACACCAATCCTTATTGATATACTCTATCAATTATAAATATAATGGAACTGAATAATTAATCAATTTAATTGTCATTTAAAGACGAAGAAACTTCCTTTTCATATTCAGTTTCTACTACTTCAGCTTCATTAATTAATTTCTTATCAATTTTTGATTTTAATTTATCTAACCCTAATGATTCTCTATAAGATTTACCGTATTTTGGACTTGAACTACGAAGTTTTTTTCTTTCGTGATTACCTAATGGGTCACGACCTCTTGCACTTCCGTCTTTTCCGTAATGTGGCATTTCTTTTGGTCTTCCAGCACCTTCCCAACCACCTTCAGGAGAACCACCCTCTGGTCCTAATTCTTCATTTCCTGTTCTACTCATATAATCGTCTTCAGCTTCTTCTTGTTCTTCCTCGGCCGCTTGTTTAGGGTCTGTTCCTTCGTTTTTAATTGACTCAAATCTAAATTCTTGTTTTTTATCTTCTACAATTTTTTCTTCAAACCCTTTTATCTCGTCTTCCGAAAATCCAAAGATTTGTTTATACGCCCAATCTTTAGATACTACTGAATTTTCTGATGTTAAGTCGTTGAATGCTGTAATTCGTTGTCCTAACAACTCTAATTTCTCTTGTTCATAAATTTTAGATGGATTTGTTAGTTCTAAATCAAAGTTTACTAAGTCTTGGTCTGTATATCCTTGTGAATATAAATGAACAATACCAATCTTAGTTAATTCACTAACCATAATTCTTTGTATTCTTTCTACGGTTCTAGCAAATCTAACATCTTCTGCCGCTAGTGTTGCTTTTGATTCACTAGCTTTCTCAGCATATCCATAATATGGCTGTGGTATCTTTAATGATGCTAATAATTTATTTCTTAAATATTCAATATCGTCTGTTGTTTGATATTCTAAACCACTAAGATTTTCTATTCTTGTTCCACTATCTCCACCACGAACGGGTAAGAAAAAGTCTTCTGTGATATTTTGAATATTGTATTTTAAATTGTATTGTCCATTATCATCTATCACTGGTGCTTTTTTCATTTTACCAACTATTTTTTGCATATAGTTATCAACTTCTGCTGGTGGAATATTTCCGATATCAATATTAAATATTCTTTTTTCTGGAGCTCTCATAATTCTATGGATTAACATAGCATCTTCCATAAGTGATAATTGTTTCCACACTTTACGACCACCTTCTAACATAGAACGACCATAAGGTAAAAAGTTTGAATCAGAAATCATTCTAAAATGAGCTACTTCATAATTTTCAAGTTCTGATTTTTGTCCTTGTTGTGTTTGTCTTATATCTCCACTTTCCAATACAAACTTTGTATAATGTGGATTTTCAGGGTCTTCACCTTCTACTCTTTGAACATCATAACTTGATAAAGGTTCTACATTAGTAATACCATACTTATCATTTATATCTAACTTTAAAAAGAAGTCTCCGTATTTACATAGATTTCTTGTCCACGGGTATAAATTAAACTCAATGTTTAAAATATCATAATATAAATTATGTAAAATATCGTGTATTTGATTGTTGTCAGATTTAATACTTAGTATTTTTCCATATTCTGACTTCAATGTAGTTTCGTCTGCGTAGATATCTAATGCAGATGAAATTAAAGGGTCTGAATCCATTGCTTCATAATCTCTAAACAATCCCATACGCATTGTTTTCTGATACAATGATTGGTTATATCCACTCATTCCACTCGGACTTTTATACAAACGAGAAAATCTATCAACTAAATCTTTCCCTGTAACACTTTGAACTTGTGCTGTATCCGCTATTTTTAATTTTCTACCACCGACATTTCTAACAATTACATTTGTAGAAAATAGTCGTTGTAATCTACTGAATAAATCTCTATCAGCCATTTTTTTAATCCTCTTATTTAATTAACCAAGTTAAATCTTCTTTTTCCCCTCTAACATCCATTTCCCAAGAATCATTTGTTTCGGTATTTGAAGTATACACTCCTGGATTGTGTCCAATACCTTGAATTGCTTTCTTAGAAAGTTCTATACCTTCACTTCTTAATCTTAGTGCGGTATCTCTGACCCAAAGGGCTATTGCAAAAGACATTACCAAATCATCATTGTATCCGGTCATTGCTTCCGCTCTGTTTCCATTATAAATAAATACAAATAATTCATCAATTAATCTTTGAGAATGAACCACTACTGATTCTTCTCTAAACATTTCCTCTAACTTTGCAACAATTAAAGGTCTTGTCTTTGATGTCGTTGAAAAACCAGGAACCATATTTCGTTCTTGACTTCTATATTTATTTGTTATTTGATGTTGAACATCAACATATTGCAAATCTTTACTTGTATAAAACAAGTTTGGATATTCTCTATCAATGACTTGTTGAATTGCAGCCCAACCAATATTGTTGTTTTCCACAACCAACAAAGCATTGTTATATTCACTAGCCACATTGACTAACATATTTCCAAAATCTTGTGTAGAGATTTTACCTTTGTATTCAGCTACTTGTTCCAAAGATTCTACATCTATAATATGGAACGCTGAATAGTCTGTTCCGTCACCTCTACTAACATCGGCACTTACCACATAATTCTTAGTATAGTTTGGTGGTTGCCATATCCAATAGTTAGAGTCTATACCTCTCTTTTCCATTGGTTCTCTTACACTACTTTCTTTTAAATTTTCAAGTAGTAAACCATCAATAACACCACGACCAGAAGTGATAAAGTCACAATCACATTCTTGAGCGGCTAATGAAGGCCCTAATAATTTATCTTGTTCATCTCTCCAACTTTGTTCTCTTTCAGGGTGAACTGACCAATGTAATTTAATAAAATTAAAATCATTAGTTCCGTCTTCAGCACCTATCCAAGTTTTATGGAAAAAATTACCAACACCATTTGGTGTAGAGATAACTAAAGCTCTACCACCAGTCGCTAGTGTTTGTTGTGCGGCTCCCCATATTGTATCTATCTTATCGATAAATGCTGCCTCATCAATAATAAGTAATGACAAGGCTTCGGAACGACCTGATTCCTCAGAACTCGCTACCGCTTTAATTTGAGAACCATTTTTATATCGTAACGATAATTTATTATCCTCAACACAAGGTTGTTTTAACCAACCTGGTAAGTTAGCGTGCATCACTCTAACTTTTGTTACTAAATTCTTTGCTGTTTCTTGTTTTGTAGCGATAACCAAGATATTCTTATCTTGTTGAAATGTCATCATCCACAATGCATATCCAGCAGTTAATGTTGATAAACCCAATTGACGAGCCTTTAACACAATATTATAATCGTGTTGCATAAAAGATTGTAGTGATTTTTCCTGAAAGTCGTATAAGTTAAAATTAACTTTACCTCTAACAGGGTGTTGGATTATCCCATACTTACCCAAAAAATAAACTGGGTCAGTTGCACACTTAGCATATTCTCTTTTAATGGCTTCTTTTAATTGTTTTTTATCTTCCATTAATTAACTATTTCACCGGCAAGTTTTACTGAAACTGAAGTTGCAACTACACCAAATGTAAAATACAACCACTTGTTTTCATACCATTTAGGTTTAACAAGTTTAATCTGTTTCTCGTATAAGACTTCTCGGTCTTTTAAAATATCTACTTGTTGAGTTTTAAATGAAATCAACATTGAATCAATTTGTGCTTGATTTTCATATTTTTTCATTAACTCATCATAAATACTAATTTGCTCTGTTTGGTTCTCAACTTGCGTTTGTAAATCTTTTACTTTGTTAGCCATATTAGTGACTTCTTCTTCAGTAAAAGTATACACTTTATCTTGAGAATAAATAAACCCAAACAAAGCTAACATTACTATTAACTTTTTCATATCTTTACCTTTATTTACTAAAATCTTTTAAGAACTCTGCGGCTTTGTCAGAATCACCTTTTTCAAAAGTCTTTTCCATTTTCGTTGTTTTCTTTTTAGAAATGGTTAGTTTTCTTTTTAAAGAAGTAATTTCTTTTTTGTTCTTTTTCTTATTCTTTTCTAACTTAGCAATTTTAGTTTCAACACTCTTTTCTTCTTTCTTAGATTCATCAATTTTACCTTCGAGTTCTTTTAACTCTTTAGATTTTTTAGAACCTGCGATAGCACCAAAGATTGTTCCTATTACTGCTAATAGTCCAAGTAGTTTTTTTAACATTATTTTTCTCCTTACCTATAAATAGTTGGTTATATGTTTTCTCTCATTTTTTTCAAGTCTTTTATAGCATCATCAGCAAGTTTATTTAAAGCTTCTTCGTTAACTTTCGCTTTTTCAATTTTGACCTCTGGGTTTTTAATACCAACATCATAAACTTGGTCAACTGGTCTTTCTTCTCTCCATTGTTCAATACCTTGAATCATATCATCAACCCACGCTCTTTGATTGTCTTTTGCTTTGTTTATTGCCCAATCATCATATTTACCTTCAAGTCTTAATTTATTCTCAAAGTCTATTTGACAATCAAAACAATGTTTGTATAAATACCAAAACTTATTATCAAGTTTTTTCTTCATTGTTTTTTTACACTCTGGACAAAATAAAGGAACTCTTACCTCTGACATAATATCAGTTAATTCTGATTTTATATCACCTTTTTCTTTTTGTTTTCCTTCATAACCTACCATTGACCTTTTTTCAACTTCTTGTCCTTTTAGTAGATTACCTAATGCTTTATTCTGTCTTTCTGCTTCTTTTGAATATCCTGCCATTAAAAACTCACTAACCCTAATATTTGATTTACGGGTGCGAACGCACCAGTAAACTTATAGGTTTTTCCTTTATATTTAAATACTATTCCTTCAACTGGGACTATCTTTTTTAGTCCACCAATCGAATTTAATTTTTCTAATTGTTGTTTTAAAGTTATCATCTTTTTCACATCTTTTGCTTTTCTAACTGCTGTAGAAGCTTTTAAAACTTCTTTCCTAATTTTTTCTACAGCTTTTGTTGGATTAGCTGCAATAAAGTTTGATAAATTTTCTAATATATCAGCACCTACCGCAAAGAAAATTTTTTCAAATGGTAACATATTTTTCTTAACCATATTTTTGTGGTCTTGTTTGTCTGTATTCAAAACCCATTCTAAAAATTTTGGTTGTTTTTTTAAATCTTTTTTCATCTGTGGTATTTTGTAAGCTTTATCAAAGAACGCCCATCTTTTAGTCAATTTTTTTAAAATTGTTTTAGGAATTGTATAACCAAATTGTTGTCCTGCATTAAAAATATATTCTTCCCAAAAAGATTGATGATATTTACCTAATGTATCTGTATCTTTTAAACCAAATTGAGATTGTAACTTATTTACTCTCTTATAATAAATATCAACTTTTTTCCCAAAATCAATTTTTTTTGGTAAATCTAAAACTCTTGGTTTTATTATCTTAAAATGTTTTCCAATGTCTTGATTTACTTGTTTAATCATACCTTGCAACATTCTACCTGAACCTTTTACTTCTCCAACTGCATTACCATTTTTGTCATATTGAATTGAATTGTGAAATTGTAGAATTTGTTTATCATAATCTATTACATTTGATGATGCTGGATAAATGATTTCTAAGTTCATAAATATTTCACCATTTTTAAAAATTTTGTCTTTTTGTTTATCACTTAAACTATTAATTGATTTTGTTAAGTCTGACATTGCAAAAACAAAAGCATCTCTAATATCACCACGACCACTAAACTTTTTAGCTACTCCTTTTGCATCTAAAGCGTTTTGTCCACGATTTTTGATTTGTCCTTTGTTTCTTGCAGCTAAAACTTTACCATCACGATAAGTAATCATTAAATTTTGTCCGTCTGTTTTTTCTGTTACGGCGTCTTCACGATTTAATTCACCTGATAAACCTAATTTAATAATCTTTTTTAAATCACCAAAAGTTAATTTGTTATCATCAAACGGGTGTGACATATGTCCGTAAGCTCCACCCTCTACGAGTAGTTGAACTTCTTCTGATAAATCTAATGATTCTTCCAATGTATTTAATAATGTCATACCAGACATTAACTCTTTTCCTCTAACTTTGGCTCTTTCAGTATTTCCTAAATCGTAACGACCTGGTAAAACTGGTGCTTCTACTTCAACACCTGTATAACCACTTAAATCTGGTTTAATTCCCATATACTTAATTACTTCATATCCTAATTGTTTAGATATTCTGTCTGCTACTTCAATGTATCTTTTGATTGGTTCTTTAACACCAAATCTCTTTCCGTATTCTCCAGTATTTTCTCTACCGAAAGCAACTGAAGGAACAATATTCATTTCTAATGTGTAGTCATCTTCTGGATTTTGTGCTGTTCTACTGATTAAATAATTATAAACTTCCCAACCATAAGTTTTACCCATTTCTTTAATCCACTTACCAGCTTGAGTTTCGTAATCATTAAATCCTTTGTAAAAAGTTGGTGGGCCGTCATCAGTTGGAAAGTTAGCACCTGTTGAGGCTTCTTTGATAAGTTTTTTAATGTAATCTTTGTTTTCAACAATAAATTTAGAATACACTTCAAATAATTTTCTAAACTTATTTGTCAACATATTGTAAACACCTTTATCGAAATAACCAAATGTTTTTTTAAATATTATTTTTCTACTTTCCTCTTTTACTTTTGGACTACCTAATAATCTTCTGATTTCTGTTCCACTTGAAATACCACTTACTTTTACATGCGGTGCAGTATAAATGTATCCGTGTGTTTCATACCCAACCATATTGTTTTTATTTTTTTTATAATCTTGATAATAAGTTAAACCACCTGATTTTTTCTTTCCACCCTTTAATCTTCCTGCATCTTTTGCACCAAAAACATAAACAACGGCTGTTTTATCTGAATCAAATTTCTTCAATAAATTATTTGCTACATAAGGACTTTTTTCAAATATAATTTTGTTTTTAGGAATACCCATTTTAACCATATGACGAACTTTTTCTTTAAAGTTCATTGGGTGTCTTGGTGGGGATTTGATGTTTGATGTAGTGATGTAAACATCATCAAACTTTTTTTGTAGTGATTGAAATACTTTTTTATGGTGTGGCCCAAAAGGTTGAAATCTACCTGGATAGACTGCTATAACCTTTTTTGCTTTTACTTGTTCGGTTATAAAAGGTGTGATTAATTGTTTGACTAATCTATCCATTTATACTACCAAGTTCTACA
>Ga0222718_10002900_pt1 | contig 15017 bp, 20 predicted proteins | sample C33_27DmetaG_FD_165045 | JGI IMG/M metagenome (GOLD analysis project Ga0222718, IMG submission 165045) | Estuarine water microbial communities from San Francisco Bay, California, United States - C33_27D | ecosystem: Environmental > Aquatic > Marine > Unclassified | place: USA: California... | reverse complement strand
ACCCTGCAATCCTATTTATTATAAGAGTTGCAGGGCCTGTTAGGTTCCTATATTATACTGCTAGGAAGTAGATAACACTTACCACTGCAATAGCAATCGAACCTGCGTTGAGGTCTTCTTGTCTACCGCTAAGTGCTTTGATTACTGCGTATGCAATGAAGCCGAGTGCAATGCCGTGTGCAATACTAAATGTAAGTGGCATTAGCACCGCCGCAAGAACTGCGGGTGCATATTCTGTTACGTCGTTCCACGCAATGTCTGCAATGTTACGCAAGAAGTAGGTTGCAATAAACACTAATGCCGCGCCCGTTGCAAAAGCAGGAATACTTTGAGCTAATGGAGCAAAGAACAAACAAGCACCAAATAGCACTGCTACTGTGACTGCTGTGAGTCCAGTCCTGCCACCTTCTTTGATACCTGCACCACTTTCGATATAACTTGTAGTGTTACTTGTACCTGCTAAAGCACCTACCGTAGTAGCGATTGAGTCTGCTAGCACAGCACGATCAATGCCGTCCACTTGACCTTTCTTGTTTACTTTACCAGTAAGATTGGCCACACTAGTAAGTGTACCTGCTGTGTCAAAGAAATCCACAAACAAGAAAGCAAATGCTGTACCAATAAATCCTGCTGTTGCTAGCATTGAAAAGTCAAGGCTGAATGCGTGTTCTGGACTTGGAATAGCACCAGCAACCCCGCCCATTTCTGCAACGCCTGTGACCCAAGCAATAATACTGGTAGCAAGGATACCAATGATAACTGCACCAGGTACTCCACGCTTGTCAAGGATGGCCATAATAGCAAAACCAAGTCCTGCAAGAAGTACAGGCACACTAGCAACGTCACCAAGTCCTACAAGTGTAGCAGGGTGATCAACTACAACGCCGGCATTTTTCAAACCAATGATTGCAAGGAACAAGCCGATACCTGCACCAACACCCAGTTTCATGCTTCGCGGAATGCTATTGATAATGTACTTTCGAGCGGGTGTTACACTAAGAGCAATAAACACCACACCTGCTACAAATACAGCGGCGAGTGCTTGTTGATATGTGTATCCCATACCAAAGATCACACCAAATGTAAAGAACGCATTAAGTCCCATACCTGGTGCTAGTGCCACAGGCCAGTTGGCCCATAGTCCCATGATCAGCGTACCAACCATAGCGGCAATAATTGTTGCTGTAAACACAGCACCAAATGCCATTCCTGTGCCATCCGAACTTAGGATAGCGGGGTTAACAACGGTGATGTAGGCCATTGTTAAGAATGTGGCAAGTCCAGCAAGTAATTCAGTTTTAACTGATGTACCAGCTTTCTCAATGCCAAATAGTTTTTCTAACATGTTGTCTCCTTAGTTAGTAGTGTACTTATCAAACTGGTTGTTGTGATAAATACTTTTTAGAAAACAAGGTATAATTATGGAATTTCTTAAGAACAAATATACAGATATGTACTACAAAATTATTAGTAGAGCACTTGCTGAACATAGGTCTAAAAAAGTTAATGATGGCAAACAAACTCATCATATAATTCCTCGTTGTATGGGAGGGTCTGACGACACCCATAACCTTGTTTTGCTAACTTATAAAGAGCACAGAGTTTGTCACAGACTTTTGATAAACATGACACAAGGCGAATACAAATATAAAATGATGTATGCTTATATGTTGTTTAACAAGAATTATGATTTATCAGGTGCTCCAAGTCCTCAAATTTATTGTACTGATCAATCTTATAAACTTATGGTCGAAACCAGAAAGCGAAAAGGATCGTACAAAACAGGAAAAGATAATATCTTTTCCTCGCCTGAAATTATCAAGCAAGTAAAGCAACGAATGAAAGAATCTAATCCAATGAAACGACCCGAACAAAGAGAAAGGATGCGTCAACAAAACAATAATCCACATTGTAAACCTATTTTAGTTGACGGATTACCTTTTCCGAGTCTAGGAGCCGCATCCCGGCACTTCGATAAGTCACCTTACAAACTTAGGAAATATCATACTATCAGCGAGGGCTGAATTCTTGCTGTAGTTTGATGTTATCCATAAATTCTTTTTTAACAGAGACGTCTTCCTTGAACGCTCCTTTAAGCACTGTAGTCTGAGTTAATGAACTATGTGCCATGATGCCACGATTTTCGCAACATCCGTGTTGAGCCTGGATATACACACCTACATCTTTGGAGCCAGTGGCATCCATGATTTCTCGTGCAATATCCATAGCAAGTTCTTCTTGCAGTGTGCCACGACGGGCACACCATTGTGCAATTCTGGTGTACTTACTTAATCCAATGAGTGTGTCAGCCGCAATAATTCCAATGTAGGCTACGCCAGTAACTGGTTGATGGTGATGCGAACACACACTCTTGAGTTCACTGCGCACAACCAACATGCCATCATATGGTTCGTCTGTGTGATTTGGAAACGCTGTGGCATTGGGCATTGGTTCATAGCGTCCGCTCATGAGCTCATACACATACATCTTTGCCAAACGTCGACCTGTGTCCATGCTGTTTGGATCGTTGTCGCGATCAATAACAAGGCTGTCCAGTACTTCTTCAAACTTACCAGTAAGTTCGTCCACCAGCAGTTCTAGTTCGCCTGGTTTGATCCATTGGCTGATGTTGTCACCAGCCCAACAGCGACCATACATGTCACCGTCGATTCTATTGCGTATTGTTTGTGATGTTGATATTTTCATTTTCTCTCCGAGTTATAGACGAGGATGTCTATAGTTGTATGTTAGTGTAAAGATTATTTAGACAAATGTCAATGATTTATTGATTTTTTGGATATTTTATTTTTAATCAAACCATGCCGACGATATCTGTAAAAATCAAATTCGTCATTTATTTCTTCTTTTAAACTAATTTCATAAACGCATTGTTTATCTACGCCGGTAAACAAATCAAAGTAAAGATTTATAGTAATAGGAAATTTTTGTTCTGAATCATATATAAAGTTATGCTGAATGTCTTCTATTCCTTTGTCAAGTTGACAAAAACTCTTGGCAACTTCTTTGACTAACTCATAGGCATGAGATTTGTTAGTGTACATGTATCCATAACTCAATGAATGTATACCGTGGCCGCCTTTGGTAAAATTGTCAAATTTCAACATTTCGCCTGTGTGTAGGTAATGTTCTACAACTTCGCGTAGCTGTAAAAAGTGTTGTGAAAAGTAATTATCCGTATGGAGTCGTTGGAATAATTTATCGTAAAACTTTCTGTATGATATGTTTTTACAAATTCTGCAATATTTTGAATATATTTGACTGTATCCACTGATATGAAAATGCAGAATCATCCAACCATACATGTAACACTCTATCATTTCTTGTGTTGAAAGAGTGTCAGTCTGACTCACAATCTCAATTTCTTCTTCAATGTCTCGCCAGTCGTTAGAATTATACAATGGCATATAGTCTTTTGCTATGATACTTTTTATGCCATACTTTTTCCTACTTTCAGGTTGGGCTAACTCACTATTTTTTAAAAGTTGTGCAAACCACATTTCAATGCTGTTGTGTTGACCCATTTCTAATATATCTGCAAATCCCTGCTTCCAACTGTCTAAGGTTTCCAATGGTAACCCCAGAATTACTTCTGTATAAGTGCTGGCATTGTACTTTTCTCCCAACTCCATGATGTGTTGTACATTGTTGATGTCGAGATTTTTCCTTTTAATTACTTCCAATGTGTTATTGTTCATGCTTTGCACACTTACAGTAACGCCTCTACTGAGATTGCCTAGGATATTAGCAATAGTAAAAACCACTTCTGTAGAGTTTTTAGCGTAATTTATGTTCACACTGTCTACTCGACTTTTATCAGCGACTGTGCGTATAATTTTTGCTATTTCTACATCACGTTCTTTAAAGATACCAAAATTAGCATCAGCACAAATTAGATAACTTATGGGTCTTCCAATACACCATTCTAGTTCCTCTTTGATTTTTTCAATTTTAAATCTTTTTACTTTACTGTAAGTAACTCCGCCCCAGTCACAAAAAGTACAAGCATATGGACATCCACGATTGGTTTCAAAAGTCATGCTCCATAATGCATCAGGATGTTCTGTTAGTATTTTGTCAAATACTCCAGTTGTGTAAGGACTTGGAATATCTAGGTGTTGTAGTCTTTGTTTTTGATAAAAGGGTGATACTGCACTGCCGCTGTTGATTGTTCTCAGAACATCTAAAAAGTTTTCTTCGCCTTCTGCCATTATAACACTATCAACAAATGGCAAACTCAAATAGTCACTGTTGGCTTGTGCGCCACCAAATAACACAACACAATCAGGCCAGCGAGTTTTAATTTTTTCAGCCATTGTTAAACAATATTGTTCATTCCAAACATAACAACTAAAACCTACTACAACTGGTGCTTGTATTCGTTGTATCAGTTGGTCTGGTGGTTCTCGACGAAAAATTAAATCTTTTAATTCAAAATTTTCAACAATGTCATTGAACTGTGAAACATAACTCCAAAGACAACCTATACTATATGGTATGTAGTAGGTGTTCTCTTTACGAAACTCTACTGCATATTGGGGTTGAAATAGGTAAACGTTCTTTTTAGCCATTGGTTTTCTGTAATCCATCAACTTTTTGGTATAAAAAGTCTGCAATCAGTTGGTGCCCCTTTTGATTTGCGTGTAAATCTTTTTTGCTGATGTAAGCGTTATGATCAATTATGTAGTTGATGTAATATAAACTTTTTGGATCAACTTGAAGATTGGCTACGCTTTCTTTGCTGAAGTAGAAAGGGACATAGGTAGCAGTAATTTGTGTGCTAATGCTGTCGAGATAAGCCCTAAAATTTAACAAGCATTCGTATTCTGAAAAGTAGTTTTTATACCAACTGTCAAAAAAACTATGATTGGTAATAGATTTGTGTCTTATTGAAAAATCTTTAATTGCATCAAGAGACCAGCTATTGTTGCTGTTATTGCTCCTGAAAAACACTGGATCGCCGGTGTAAATTGTGCCGTTTGCCAAACACTGGTTATGCATTGGATTAGAGTCATCATACACAAAGGATTTTCTTGTTGGATGGCTCCAGCCTACTATTACAACGTCATTATGATCAATCCTGGGTAAATTTTGTATAATAGTATGGTAGATAAACAGGTTGTCGCTACCATATTGTGCAAAATTATTAACATCTTCTGCTTGTAACTTTGTAGCAAGCAAAGACATCCAGCTTTGATTATCTTTATCTGAGCCGTAAGCGGTACAAGCACTGGGTCCAAAAATCCATAAATTCATTCGCTAAGGTGTTCTCTTTTGTATTCTACTATTTCACAGCCAAGTATTTTTGCTATCTTGTTTTTAGTTTTTATACGCTTGTGATTTTGATTGCGTATAGCAATGGCCCTTCGCCCGATTTCGTCCAATGGTAAATCTTGTTCGGTGCCTGTTTTGAGTTCTTTTTCGAGCCCCCAAATAGCAAGATGAATACTTTTTAATTCATCCATCAATAAAGTAACGCTGTTTAAATCTATATTGCCAATTTGTGTCTTATAAAAGTCAAGCTCGATGATGTTTTGCCCTGTTTTTTCATGCTTGATTTGGGCAATAAGATATCTGTCAATTAATTCTGTTATTGGAAAAGTTGGTATAATCATTTATATAAAACTTCGATTAGTTGAGGTTGATCAATAATATCCTGGATACGATTGTTTGTTGCGTTTGGCCTGCAGGGTTTGCACATCTCAACCATGACTTGATTATAAATCTGATGGTGTCTATCGTTCATCCAACTGTCCCTAAAATCACATTCGTCCCAGCGGCATAAAGCAAATTGTGCCACACCTTTATGATCACAACAAGTATACACCGTACCATCTGCGCAAAACACTGGAAAATGATACATCTGATGACACTTGTAATATTTTCGTGGCTCGGCTTTGCTTTCGTTAAGCCAATATTTCACACCGGTGCGATCGCTGTATTCTTTGCACCAAGATTTAAAATCATCGTCGATTGTATGAGCCTGATTGTTGTATATCACTGGCCTAAAATACAATGCTCTTGCCTTTGTATCTTTTGCGTAATTAAATAAATCTTTAACTGCTTGCCAATTATAATTGTACTGATTAACCAAGCACTTGAGATCTACATTTAAACCCATATCGGTTGCAAGTTTAATATTTTCTTTGACTTGACTGAACCAACTTGCCCCGCCGAGACTGTGTCTTATTTCTTCATACAAATCTTCACTGCCGGCATCAATGTCAACGCCAATCCAGGCCATTTTTTTTAGTTTACCAGGATCAACGGCATCTAACATTTTATGCAGCTTAGTTCCGTTTGTGGTTAAACTGGTTAAGAATCCTAAATCAATTGTGTGTTCGATAACATGCTCATATCCTGACAGCACAGTAGGTTCACCGCCTCCTGGATAGGTAATTGTATGAGTGGTTCCGTAGCTGTTTGGACTATGTGATCGCCAGCTGGCAATACGATCTAATAATACAATGTATTCATTGTATTCTTTTTGTACAGGGGATGCTTTTCTGTGTTCTGCGCTGTTGCAGTAGTAGCAATCTTGATTACAAATGTTAGTCAAGTCTATATCTATGTGTGCTGGCAATAATTTTTTATCTGGATTTTGCATCCAGTGTACTAGTTCGGCTTCATTATACATAAGTTATTAACCTGCAATCGGGGTATTCTACAGCCATTGGAGTTTGATTTATTGTTGGTAGTTTTTCGATTCCTTGTTGGCAAGTTTCAATCGTTGGACAGTAATGAAATCCGACGGTTACTGGATGATCGTTCCAAGGCGATTGTCGTAGGTCACGACCGTTGCTACGCATACGACTTAATATCAAGTAATCGTCATAATTGTCTAATAGAATTGCGCCACATTTTCCAAGGTGGAGAGGTTTGGTATTTCCAAAACTCAAACACTGTCTACGTCCTGCAATATACATATCACGTTCCAAGCGCCGGGCACTATCCCAGATATTTGTACCGTGGAATTTGTATTCTCCAATCCATGGTTCATCTAATAGTTCATAGTCTATCTGAAGATTGCGCATCATTTGAGGAATACTAAGATAGGTGTAAGCCGTAAATGATAGTTTAGATACCTTGTCAAGTCTGAGACACAATTCAATTGCGTGGGTACAACAATCAGTCACTACCGCATAGGGTGCACCGGTGTATTCAGCAAGATCCTGCTCAAACTTAAATAGGGTATCAAAGCTCACGATTATACCATTTCCATACAGTTTCTATAATAGCCTGCAGATTATGTTTTGTTTGCCAGCCAGTAGCATCTGAAAATTTATCTGCTGAACCAGTTAGTATAGCAGGATCTCCTTCTCGCATTGGACCATAGGTCACTTGTGCATCTATACCTGTTACAGACAGAGCGGTGTCAATGATTTCTTTGTTGCTGTATCCCGTGCCTGTGCTTATGTTGTAAAATCCTGATTCTGCATGCTGTACTGCAAGTAGGTGAGCTTGTGCAACATCTTCTACATGAACATAATCTCTGATGCAGGTTCCATCTGGAGTAGGGTATGCATTGCCGTTGATTACAATATCTTTGCCATCGCGCAATGATTCGAGTATTCTTGCAATAATGTGTGTTGCACCTGGTGCTTGGCCGTGCCGGACTTGGCTGTCTGCTCCACAAACATTAAAGTATCTAAAGCCAACATAGTCTAAACCGTATGCTATACAATAACTTTGTAACATCATCTCAACCATGAGCTTGCTTTGCCCGTATGGATTGATAGGCTCTTGTGGATCTATTTCTTGAATAGGAGTCATGACTGGCTCGCCATAGGTGGCAGCACTACTGCTGAAGATTATTCGGGTTCTAATTTCGTTGTTTACTATATGCTCTAATAAATTTTTTGTTGCTACAAAGTTGTTTTGATAGTATAATGCAGGATTTTTGATGCTAGGCCCAACAAGACTTGTGCCTGCACAATGAACTATTGCAACTGGATTTTCTTTTACCAACATAGCAATGCTTTCTTCGCTGTCAAAGTCAGTCACAAAAAATTTAGTAAAGTATGTGCTAGCACTTAGATGTGTAGGCGGATGTACATTATCAATACCAATTACTTTGTATCCTGCATCGTGCAATGCGATTGCAGTTTGTCCGCCAACATATCCGCCGGCGCCTGTAACCACTACTATTTGTTTTGTATCCATTCCCATAGTTTCTTTAAACCCGTGATAATATCTGTTTCTGGTACATACCCAATGTCTGATAACATTTTTGTGTTATCTAGTATTTTTACAGGAGTTCCATTTTGGTCTGAACTGCCCCATTCTACCTGTAAGTCCTTTTTACTTTGCTTTATTAGTAATTCAGCTATTTGTTTAATAGTATGGCCTTGGCCTGTACTAATGTTTGTTGGTAAACAAGTACTGCTCTCTAGCTCGCAGTATTTACAAACAGCTTCGGCCATGTCTGTGACAAAGACAAAATCTCTAACTGCACTACCGGTGCCCATTAATTGTACTTTCTCGGTCGCATGATGTATTTTATTTGCTAACGCACCAATAAAATGGCTTTTTTCATAATCAAGATGTTCGTTTGGTCCGTAAACATTGCTTATTACAAGATATTCATATTTGATGTTACTTGCCTGTAAAAGCTCTAACATGTGATACTTTGCCCTACCACTTTCAATAACAGAAGGATGGAAAGATTCTCCTGTTATATCCTTTTCCAATAGTTTATAATTACCGTAGTCAGGGTATACACATGCACTACTAATCTGTACAAACTTTTTTGGTTGTATCATTGCTACTAGTTTACACACATTGTTGTTGATGTTAAAGTTTTTTGAGTAAATTATATCTTTATTATATGTGTTAAAAGGGAGACCGCCATAAAACCCTGCGCAGTTTATTACTATATCATAAGATCCAATGAGTTTTGTAATTTCGGTTTCTTTAAATAAATCAGCGTCCTGTTTACCAACAATGGTCCAACGCCATTCAGGACGTTGCGCGGCAATTTTTTGCCCAATAAATCCAGTACCACCTAGCAGTAAACAGTTCATTGTGTAGGTGTTATTGGTTCGTCGCAGTCGTTCCATTTTTTAGTAAGAAAACTTACAGATTTACAATCTTTAAGTGGAACAAACGTGTGGTTAGTAAAACTAGGTATGTAAATTGTTTGGCCAGGACCAATAACATGTTTGTGTATACTTCCATCCTCTAATTTTTCAAGATACAATCCTTCGCCGTCAACCAGCATGATATATTCATCAAACTCTTTATGGTAATGGTGTCCTCTGGTGGTGCCTGCTACAGTGTAAAGATATACAAATTCTACAATAGAGTGCTGTGGAACAAAACTATATATTGCTCCTCTATGGTCAACACCTTTATCGTTAATATCTGGTGTGAGAAACTGTATGCGTGATTTCATTTAATTGTAATCTCACTTATTTGATTTTGTACCGCATATAATATTGTGTTTGCCACTGCATCCAAACTTATTATATTTTGTGGATAGTCGTCGTACGTTTTTTCTACTTCTTCTTTGGTTTTAGTTCCGCAAAAATTGCGATATCTAAAGTTTGAACGTACAAGACCTATTTTTACATTGACAATACTTATGTGATCTGCTTCTTGTGCAATTAAATTTAAACTAAATTCACTTGCAGCTTTTGTTCCAGCATATACACTGTGAAACGGTCGCGGGTTGTCTGTGCTGGTACTGTTACACCAAATATATTTTCCCTTGCTTACACTATTAGCAAAATGCTTGCACAAAAAAAGATTACTGATATAATTTACGTTTACTTGACTTATCTGATTCTGAGAGCTGTTGTGTAGGAAACCCTGATAGGTTCCTTGATTGTGCCCGGCGCAGTTTATTATTGTGGTGTACGCAGAAAAGTCTTTTTCGAATATTGTTTCAGGATAGTTTAGATCTAGTTCTTTGCTTGACCAGGCAGTCACAGAGTAATTTTCTTTGGCAAGTTTATTACATACTGCACTGCCTATGCCACCGGTGGCTCCTATAACAAGTATTCTTTCACTCAATTTTTTCTACCGCGTACTTGCTACCGGCAACATGATCGCGATATCTATTGCCTGCACGATTCCACTGTTCACCATTGCCTTCAATGATGTCCACAATGCGATCAATAGTGCCGTTGTTCCAATCTGAAATCAGTCCCATGTTGTGGTGCGGTGCATTCAACAAGTTTGTTAGTTTGTTTTCTGCATCATCGATGCTCCAAGGCACATACAGTCGATCTGGATCGTTTGCAAACGTTTCTGGGAAACTGCGATAAGCGGGATACAGAACGTTTGCTCCACAAGCATCTGCTTCACTGACAGTGTTGCTCACCCAGTCTTGCAAAGCACAGTTGAATAGCACACGGCTGTTGTTGAGGATTGCGTAGTATTGGTTCTTTTGTAAGTTTTCAAAGATTTGCAGTTTGCCTGCATCTTCTAGTGCTCTTGCACGTTGGATGTATTTTGGATTGTTGCTACGCAGTGGTCCGCCTTGGCATATAGCAAACTGTGTATCTGGATACGCTTCTGTGTAACGTTCGATTAGATCCATAAAGAAGTCTGGTTGCTTCTCCTGATCAAATCTTGCACCAAACACAACCCTGCGCTCACGATCCTCAAACGGAATCAGTGTACCCACACGCTCTTGCACTTCTTCTTTGCCGAATGCAAGTCCTGAAATGTTGTACAGTGGAGCAGTGTAACCTGCAATCTTCATGTGTGCAACCATTTCTTCGTTGGTTGCTAGTACACGCACACCTGGAATCTGATTCACCATGCGCTCGTATGTGCTCATCCATTCAGCCATGTTGCCCCAAACATGCACAAAGTCATCAGGATCAATAGCCTGTGCTAAACAACGCACATAGATTGTAGGCTGATCCTTTTTAGGAACTTGGTTAATAATGTATGGTAAACTTTCAATGCCAGGATGGAACATGTCTTCAAAATAGATAACATCTTCTGAAGTGACTTCGCCGTTGCGCATTAATTGCACAAGATTCATCATCTGACTCATTGCAAAGTAACTACGTCCATGTGCATCCAGCACCTGTCCTACACTGATAGCCTTTGTATCATCAATGGTTTCGCCTGTCACATACACAACGGTTAAACCGCGTCGTTCAAAAACTCTGCGGTTCCATTCTGTAAGTTGTAGTGTATAACGAGCCTCGTAGCTTTCGAGACCCATGTAAAAAAGTTTACGCATTATGCTACCTCGTAATATGATATTCCAACATTGTCAGAATGTATAATGTTGTTAATTTTACCAACAGAGACAAACTTACCCTGTTGCAAGTCTTCCAGAAATCGTTTGACTCCACCGTCTCCATCTGTGCTTTGGCAATCATGAAAAGCAACCAATCCGCCAGGCTGGACTAATGGTGCATACAGAAGCCAGTCTGCAAGAACTGCTGAGTAACTGTGTTCCCCATCTATGAACAGCATGTCAATATTACTCACATGTGAATACACTTTGCCTACTGCATAAGAGCTTGCACTTGGATTAATCACAAACATAGATTTTTTGTCACTTAGACAATCATAGCCATAGTGTTTTTCTAAATTTAGTGAAAATCTATTAACACGATGGTGATTGATTTCTACTGTTAAAACTTTGTTAAACAAATGTCTCCATAAAAAATGGCTACTTCCAAAATGTCCTAATCCAATCTCAACTGCAACTCCGGTATATTGCAGATCTCTATTAACAAGGACTTGTGTAAATTCTTCAATCTCTGCTCGAACTTGTTGCATGCCAAACACCGGAAGAACTGAAAGGTTAGTAGAGCAAGCAGGGTTGTTTTCTGGCTGATAACGACCATTGCCAACACTGCCTACCCAAGCATCAAGTTTTTGCATAACTGAAGCTGTATCTTTCATTTATCTGCGGGTGCGGCCAGAATCGATGCTCCACATATCCTTGGCATTTTTGCCAGCAGTGAATTTACGGAACTGCTGATAAGGATATTTTTTGTTGTTGTACAAATCCGCTTCGTTGTAGCGGTACCCATAGTCACGACAGAAGTCGAGGTAACGTTCCAGGTCTTCCCAAACCTGTTCTGCACGTGGATTACGATAAGATTTTGACATCTAAGTCTTCCTTATTAGATTTTTATTGATTGATGTGGTCTTGTTGTGTTGTAGTGGATTAAACATCCGTTCTCGTTGTCTTCAGCAACACTGATGCTAACGTCACGGCCCGGATAGCGTTCTGCTATTTGTGTATATAGTTCATCTGCAATCATCTCGCAACTTTTATAGTCAAGTGCTAGTACGCCTTCTTCGTTGTACAGTCTTTCCATCCAACGTTTGAACTGAATAAATTCAATGTCTCTGTCGTTGTGGAATACTTGTATACTAACACGAAAATGAAAGATGTGTCTATGGGGAACACCCAAAAACGAAACATCATCCCAATCACCAGTTGCCAGTTTTGGATCAGCGTCGGCACCAGGATATCTGTGTACGCCTTCTTTGGCAAATGTTACCCAGATTTCACGTTTTGCACTATCCACGATACGATCCACTGTTTCTCTTTCTGCTTGTATCATACAGTTTTATCCTCTGCGTATGCGCTCCAATCAGTGTATTTAGAACGGTCCAACAAGTCATGTAAATTATGACACCACACTCCTGGATTGGTTGCCTGAAAGTCTCGATCGTCTAACTTGAGCATGGTGTTGTAGTTCCACTGTTTAATGTAAGGAAGTGGAACACGGATTTGCGGAATAAAAAGATCACTTTCGATCAAGTAGCTTTCTAGAAATTGTTCTGCTAGTGCAACAGGAATATCCAGGGTACACAGATAATCGTTGTTTAAAAAGTGAACGATCATGGCTTCCCATGCGTCCCAATCGGCAAATGACTTAGGGTTAAAACTGTGATTGGCACCAAAGAAAATGTGATCAATATCATTACTCAAGTGTTGTTCAATTTCTTCTACAGGATGCGTTTCTATAACAAACAGTGTTTTCTTGCCATATGCAGGTGTGCGTTCTACTTCTGTGCCTACAAAAAAGTTTGTGTTTTCATGTCCTTGTCGGTTCATTGATATCTCCTCTTATTGTGTATTATACTTTGGAAGTGTACAAATGTAAACCGAATTATCTACACAAAACTTAAGATTTTTTGCTACGGTTTGTATTTCCCAACCGGTTCCATTGCTCATCTTGCTTTGGAAAGCCGATGGCTCAAATACTACATAACAACCTTCAACATCACTTTGTGCTACACATTTTACAAACCGACTAATAGATTGTTTTGTATTATTGTACAGCAAACGGAATTGAGGTATGCCAGGCCAACTGTCCCAGTTAGCACCGTTGCTTGAAACAACTATTGCTTTTCCTTTAAAGTTGTTTTCAATCAACTGATTTATAATAAATGCTGGACCAACTGTGTTAACTAACCAACTTTGCCAAAAATCATGGTTGAACACTCCCGCTGTAATAATTATCACGTCAAACTGTATTAATTGACCCGTTAACTCGCGACACGAATCCTCACTTGAGATGTCAGTCTCGGGCCGACTATAAACAGTAAAGTCATAATCATTTTTATACGAATCAATAAAAGCAGTGGCTAAATCGCCGGCGCCGACAAACGCAATCTTCTTCATTGTTTTATTTTCTCATTGAGTTCAGCCGCACTCAAGGTGTATGCTGAAATATATTTCCCACACTGGTTAGCACATCGCTCTAACCTGTTTTCATCTGTCCATGATGATTGTACAAGTTTGAAAAAGTTACCATCTAAAATAGATTCTATGCTATGTTCAAAAACACTAATAGCATTTAGACCTCCGCTTTGTTCAATAAGGTCAAACAATTTTTGTCTGTCACTGTGATTCTCAGCTTCGAAACCATAAAACCGATCAGCAAGCCAACCACATGGTAAGACATACCCTTCGGCACTAATGTAACAAGCAGAATGGCTTTGTGCTATGCAATCAATAGGTGCTGTTTTCAAATAATTATCGTAATCTGTACTATTAGCAATAATGTCAGTGTACTGATCATATCCGTTATTTAGAAATTGTTTTTGTGCTGGCAATTCTAACCAATGTTGTACTTTTTCTTTACTGTCGAGCACTGGAAATTTTTCTATGCGTTTGTGTTGTTTATTGATAAATCTGGCTGTTCTCTTAACGGTAAAATCAGCGCATCCTATTGAAACACTCATTTTTTTTGCTTGTTCGACCTGATGTTCATTGTGTCTGAATACAATGTAGTTCCAGATGCTTTTTCCACCTGCTTGATTGAACTCAACCATGTTCCGAATAATCTTTGCAAAATCAGTGCCCTTGCGGTAAAGATGATTAGTATCTTCCAACCCATCTACACAAAAAACAACTCTATCAATTGGACGCAGTAGTTTGGCAAGTTTACGCCACCATCTAATTGGTCTTAAACTTGCATTTGTACTAATAATGATACTTGCTTGGGTGTGGATAGTAAGCCATTCGATAAACTGTAAAAAATTTGGGTGAAGACAAGGCTCGCCATATGTGCCTATTAATCTAATCTTAGTGAGGTTTTGTAAGAAACTTTTGCTTAAACTTTTTGTTAATAAATCAATATCAATATTGACCAGTGGTAAGGTTGGCCAGGTATACGCTCCAAAATAATTACGTGAACATTGTGGGCAAGCAGCATTGCATCTTGTTGATAATTCAATCTCCAAAGTTGTCGGCAACGTGTTGTACACTACCACCTCGCTGGCTGTGGTTTAACTAGTTCTTCCCACTGTTCACGCAAAGCACGATACTCGTCTGAGTCCATCTTGCCTTCGTTTTCCAGTCGGTCCATTTCTTCACGCAGTTCAAATAGGCTGTTTTCTTTATCTGTCATTTGCTACTCTTTGTAGTTTAGCAATTTCGTCCTTCATTGCCAGCCTTTTCTTCTTCATTTCGGTGATCTCTATGTGATTGGGTATGCTATGCTTTTCAAGATCATCAATCTTAGTGTTCAGAACTTTGTGTGCCTCCTTTAACCACACAACTCTAT
>Ga0222718_10002899_pt1 | contig 15018 bp, 20 predicted proteins | sample C33_27DmetaG_FD_165045 | JGI IMG/M metagenome (GOLD analysis project Ga0222718, IMG submission 165045) | Estuarine water microbial communities from San Francisco Bay, California, United States - C33_27D | ecosystem: Environmental > Aquatic > Marine > Unclassified | place: USA: California... | reverse complement strand
GTCTTGAAGTTTTTGCATAAGCTCTCCATACAGAAAGTCTGGGTAGGTTCCAGTTTCTCTATGGAAAATGACCACGACCGTTTTGGCGAGTCGGTGATTCACATATCTCGGATGGTCACACGTCTTAATATTTGTTAATATTTTATTGTCCAATAGTAATAACTGAAATATGTCGGGTGGTATTACTCAACTTGTCGCACTGGGCGCTCAGGATAGTCATTTGGTTGGCAATCCCGAGGTCAGTTTCTTCCAGTCATCTTTCAAGCGTCACACCAACTTTTCCAGTGTGATTGAGCGTCAGGTGATTCAGAACACCCCGTCAGCGAGCGGTCTTTCATCGATCCGCTTCGAGCGCAAGGGTGACCTTCTTTCGTATGTTTATCTGACTTCGGCCAACGGTGCTACAATTGATAGCGAGGAATGGGCTACTATTGTGGACAAGGTTGAACTTTACATTGGTGGTCAATTAATTGATTCTCAAAACTTTGATTATTCGACCAAGATTCACACGGACACGATGGCAAACACTTTCTCCAAGACCAACTTCGGACCTACTCCGGATGTATCCAATAGCAACGAAGGTTATTTTTATCCCTTCAAGTTCTGGTTCTGTGAGAACTGGCAGTCGGCGCTTCCTTTGATTGCCCTTCAGTACCACGATGTGGAGTGCAGAATCTACTGGAATTCCAGTCTTCCCACCGATCGCACCATCGAGGCTTGGGCTCGCTACGTGTACCTCGATGCCGATGAGCGCCGGTCAATGGCAGAGAAGTCTATGGATATGTTGATCCACCAGGTCCAGCGCATTCCTAATCCCGCTTTGAAGACTGCCGATCTCACATTCAATCATCCTGTCAAATTCTTGGCTTCGACCGCAAGCGCTTTCAACGCATCAAACACCGTCCTTCTTCAGCTCAACGGTGTGGATGTCGGAGAGAAGAAGCCGGCAATCCCTCACTACAACCAGGTGTCTTGTTATTATCACACACCTTATGGATCAAGCAGCACTGATCCAAGTGAAGGATTTGAATCGGTGACCATGATGTTGCCATTCTGCCTCGACTCTTCTAAGCTCCAGCCTACGGGTACATGCAATTTCTCGCGCATGGACTCGGCCAGGTTGGTGTGTAGCAGTGCAATCAATGCTGATATTTATGCTGTCAACTACAATATCCTCAGGGTCCAGAATGGCATGGGTGGATTGCTTTACGCGAACTAAATATCTAAAGTATTATTAGTAATATGTCGGGAGGACTTGCAGAATTGGTGGCGATCGGTGCCCAGGATGCACACATCGTCGGGAATCCCGAAGTAAGCTTTTTTCAATCATCCTACAAACGTCACTCGAACTTTTCCAGTGTGATTGAACGGGAGGTCATTCAGGGCGTTCCTAGAAATAACGGGTATTCGACGATCCGCTTTGAACGCAAGGGTGATCTTCTTTCTTATGTTTACCTTATGGCTAAAAATAGTTATAATACAGTTATTCAGCCTACATGGTCTACTATGATAGATAAGATTGAACTTTATATTGGTGGGCAAAAAATTGACTCTCAGGACTATAATTTTTCGGCTTACATTTCCACTGAAATTATGGCGAATTCACTTTCCAAGAGTATCTATGGTCCCGGTCCAAGTGCTCAAGACAATACCAACTTTTTCTACCCCATCAAGTTCTGGTTCTCTGAAAACTGGCAGTCGGCGCTCCCTTTGATTGCCCTCCAGTACCACGATGTGGAGATGAGAATCTACTGGGGAAATGATATCGCCCCGATGGATACGGCCATCACGACCGCTATCACTAACTACAAGGCTGCACAAGATGCTGGATTTGCTGCAACGGATTCTCCGGCAACCCACGCCGATCGCGCCGCACTCGAGGATGCATTCAAAGCAGCCGCCGATGCTGTAGCGCCTGCCACCGGGCTGGCTCTTGTGGATGCACTCACTGCCGCTGGTATCACAGGTTATACAGTTGACGGTACCACAGGGTTGATTACCGGTGATGTTCTTGTGGACAGCGGAGCACCCAACTATACCGCGACTTCTCTTGACTACACGGCTACAGATGCCATTCTTGTTGGAAGTTCGTCAATCGAGGCATGGTCCAGGTATGTTTTTCTGGACGAGACCGAGCGTCGCATGATGTCTGAACGACCTATGGATATGCTTGTCCATCAGGTTCAGAGTATACCGACGCCGAATGACAAGACAGTCGAGCTTTCATTCAATCATCCGATTAAGTTCGTTGCTTCCACGGCAAGTGCTTTTGATGCAGACAAAAAAGTTCTTCTCCAGCTTAACGGTACGGATGTGGGTGAAAAGAAGCAGGCATATCCTCATTATAATGTTGTTTCGGCCTATCACCATCAGACACAGTCTGGGACGGATGCAGCCAACAGTAAAAATGGATACTACAGTGTCAAGTTGATGATCCCCTTCTGTCTGGATGCCTCCAAGCTTCAGCCCACTGGTACATGCAATTTTTCGCGCATGGACTCGGCAAGGCTCGTTAACGATTCAAGTATCAACGGTCCTATCTACGCGGTCAACTACAACATCCTCAGGGTCCAGAATGGCATGGGTGGGTTGCTTTACGCGAACTAAATATCTAATAAAATAATAGTAATATGTCGTCTGGCGTTACACTTGTTGCTGCAGGTCGGGATAATCCCCTAAACATAGATCCCGACTTTACATTTTTCAGCACCGTTTTCAAACGTCACACGAATTTTTCTAGCGTTATTGATCGGTTAAATATCAACACGAAACCAAGCAATAATGGTAGTTCGACATCTCGTTTTGAGATCAAGGGCGATCTTTTGTCCTATGTATATTTGGTATGTGAGTCACCTGAAAAGTTTACAGTGAATCGCGATTGGTCACAGGTCATCGACAAGGTTGAGTTGTTCATCGGAAATCAGTTGGTGGACACTCAGTACTATGAATATTCCAAGAAGATTGCCCCTGATGTCCAGGCGTCGAGTTTGTCGCGGAGCGTCAAGGGCCCAGACGGATTGACCTCGAGCTACTTCTATCCATTCAAGTTCTTCTTCTGTGAAGACTGGGCATCGACTATACCTTTGATTGCCCTAAACTATCACGATGTCGAGGTGGTGATTCACTGGGCCGACGACGTCTACGGTCAGCTCGAGGTACAGGCCTACCTCAACCTATTCGCCAATTACTGGAACACATATTTTGAAGACATTCGGACTGCCGTAAATGCCTACCAGGCTGTCACTATCAGTGCTACGGATCAATACACAGACGTTCAGGCCAACGTGCTACTTTACCAGAGCAATATTGCAGACAATCCATATTCAAATATGGTGGCAAATATTGTTTCCTATCAAAATCTGACTACACCGTATCGCAGTAATTTAATTCAATCGACACTTAATTACCAAAACGACCCTTTGCAGACTGTTAATTCTTATGTAATTTCATATCAAACTATATCTATTGTAGAACCTAATCAATACACAAATCTTCAATCCAATATCGTTACATATCAAGGAAGTTCGAATGATGCCCAACGACTCATAGATGTTTCTAAAGTTGTAAATGGATACAGTAATTTGATTCCAGTCCCATCACCTACAGAAGAACTACTTTATATAATTGACGTTTCTAATGGTGTTTTTACATTAAACAGCGTTTCGCAGCCCACATTGACTTTCAGAAAAAACTCGACGTATAACTTCAATAATTCAAGATATCTGATCAATCCTTCACAACATATTTTTAAATTTTCAACTACCTCCGATGGCATTCATGGAGGTGGAACGGAATATACTACAGGTGTAACTAGAGGAGGTTTCCATACTATAGCAATTACGGTTGATCCGGGTGCACCAGACACGTTATATTATTATTGTGAAAACCATCCCAATATGGGAGGAACTATCAATATAAAAAATCAATACGCAGCGCCAACATCTAATGCAACGACTGGTTTTATTACATACGACGATCTCATTGACGTCAGTTCAAATTATGAGGCATCAAATACTCTTATATCATTTTTAACAAAGGTTATGAATCAGCCTAGAATTAGCGAATCAAGCAATATTCTGGACTACTGGGATGCCACTGGACTTTCAAATGTACTTACACAAAATACACAAACAGGATTTTTGACTTATGACAGTTTAACCGATAATGCATCAAATTATGATGCAACCAATGTCATGTTATCATATACACTTCAAGAAGGTGCTATCGAAAGACTTCAGGAAGGTGCTGTTATAGTTTTTGATTGGAATGCTGCCGATGCGATATACAGTTATTCGAACACGGCACCAACATATGACGGAACAACTGGTTACATTACTTATGACGGTTTAACTGACGATGTAACACAATATGATGGATCGAATTCTTTGATCACGTTCATGAATTCTAACATTAATGAATCTTATGCAGGTAAGGTTAATGAAGTGATTACTGAATACAATTCATTTAGTTTTCCATACGCCGCGCCTACAGTAAACTCTACAACATATTTGATGGATTGGCTTGGAGACGAAGATACTGGGGAAAACTATCCAGCAAGTTCAAATCTTATTAATTATGTAAGCAATTTACATTACCTGGAAATTTCGAATGCAGCGGCAAATGTAATTACCGCGTACACGGCCACCGGGTTAACGGAATCATTGACACAGAATTCAACTACAGGATTTTTGACATACTCTTTAAATTCCGAAGACTCTACAAACGACTATCCAAGTTCAAATGCCCTATATGATTACATGACGGTGAAACATTTTGAACCGCGGTCAATTCAGGCACAAGGAGTGGTGGATGCATGGAACACTGCAAATGCTGTTTACAGTTTTTCGAATACCGCGCCATCTTACGATACTTCAAATGGTTTCATTCTTTACGACGCCACCCAAGATGATGGCACGCAGTATGACGGGTCCAACAGCCTCGTGGCATTTTCAAACGTCGAGGAAAATGTGGTGCGCATCGCCAATGCCACCGCGCTGGTCAATGGTTACAGCAACCTAATCATAGAGATAAGCAACCCTAAGGCTGTACCCACCTATGACGAAGATACCGGTTTCATTACATTCGACGGCGCGACGGATGTCACAGGTTCCAACGTGGGTTCCACGGCTCTGTACACCTACGTGGAAAACTACGGTCAAACAATCCTTGGATATTCTTTTGATTTATTCACCCGTTACATTTACATTGACAAAGACGAGCGAAGAATTACGGCGGATCGTTCGGTGGATTACGTCATCACCCAAACGCAACGCATACCAGCGTCAAACAAAAAAGAGATTGAACTTCCACTAAGTCATCCCGTAAGTTTTATAGCGTCCACGGCAAGTAACTTTAATGACACGAACAACCTGCTACTGGAAATCAATGGCGAACCAATAGGTGAATCAAAACCAGCTATTCCGCATTACAGACACGTGTCAACATATTTTCACAGCCCGTACGGATCTAATCAAAATACAACCATGATGTACCCGTTCTGTCTGGATGCATCTAAAAAGGAACCATCGGGTTCTCTCAATTTCAGTCGTCTGGATTCGGCCCGAATAATCTTGGACGAAGCCATCAACGGTGACATCTACGCGGTCAACTACAATATTCTTAGGATTTCGAACGGGGTTGGGGGGCTACTTTACGCATAGTATCTACTGCCTTGTCAGCCTGATCCTTTGGCATGAACATGAGCCATGCCACGGCCATCCTCTCTTGAGTGAGCGTTCCGTCCTTCTTCATGGCGGCACATGCATCTTGAAATTGCTTTACGTAGTCCATAATGGAATTTCAAGGTGTCACTTCTTTAATTGGTCTTTGGAACCTTAAGCAGAGGCACATCCGCCGAGAAGCACCGGGTGATGCTGTTGGCGGGGACCGGACCCACGCGCTGAAGATCGGTGATGGGCCTGATGAGATCTGGACCCATCCTGGCAATCAGTTGGCGGTACTGGTAGTTAAGAGGGTAAGCAATACCATTATCAGACATGATCCGATCGTTGATAAGCTGACTGGAACTGTAAATCGTGAAGGCGCGACCATCGGCCATACCAAGACGCTGAGACATCTTTTACTTATTCAAGAGATAATATTCTCTGACCGCCTGGATGAATGGTTCACTCTGATAAGGACTTGTTTTTCCCTGGTTCTTTATAGCGATGTCGCCGAGTTTTACGTCGGGGTGATAAAGAACGTCGAGTAGAAATTTGTAGATGACGGCAAGGTCCTTGAAGGTCTTTGCACCAGCTAGCACAACACTCCCGGTCTTGAAAACACTGACCGTCGTTCCGAAGATGGTCGCCTTGACTGCCGAGTAGGTTTCAGGGTTGAATGAAATCTTACTAACTTTGTTGCGATAGGTCTTGTAAAGATCCAAGAGTGCCAGCTGATTGATGCCGTGAGGAACCTGAAAGGTAGCATTGATCATCTGAATTTCCATGGGGATGGGTGAACGGTCACGAACGTCTGGGAAAATCTCATCTACTAATTCTTGGATCTCCTGGATGATCGCATCGCCTTCCATAGGTGTTGATGATCCCGTCACGTGAATTTTCCCGTTAGCAAACAGTTTGACAGAACGTTTTTTGGATTCTGATAACTCCTTGAAGATTGTCACAGAATTGTTAAAGTGATTATTGGCCATCTTCCATCCTTTGGTTCCAGATGTAAACTTTTCGGCAAAGGTTGTTAAAGAAGTGGTGACATCCTTTCTGCCACCCATCACCGTCATCGTCGATACCCTCAACAATGATGGTTTTCGATCGAGTTTATCTCGCGCTTTCACGACATTCCCCAGGAACGTCAGGTACTCCATTTAAAAAAGAAATGCCTCTAATCTTTAATATGAGATGTCAGCACTGCAAGAAGAAAGGAATGGTATGTGTCCCTTGTTCTTGTTGTGATCTCGATTCGCTCTGCACCCAATGTATTCAGCTGGAGTTTCACGAGTGCTCTGGTATCCTGAATAAAATTCAGTCCATGAAAAAAACTATAGAACTCCTAAACCCTAAAATTGAGGGGCAGAAGTTTCAAAAAATATAGGACAGCCAGTAGCAATAAAACTGCCACGGTAACCTGCAAGCCCCTGATCAAATTCGTATTTTTCTTTTCCACCTTGGCAGGAGCCGTGACTGGGGTAGCGGTTGGGTTGTTCCATGGAGGGTTGTCGTAAATGCGCTCTGGCAATGCTGGGCGATTGAGAGGGTAGTCCTGGGATCCAGGCGTGCAGTAATAGGGCGTCCTCCATCCAGCGGCCGTGGTCTCCGTACAACCTGGACTCGCTTCGGTTTCCTGTGCCGCGAGGGCGCCACCAAGAGCATCTTCATAGGGCTTGACTGAATTCACCAGGGGAGCTTCGGGCTTGGAACCTGTGTAAATTGTCTTGTAGGCACCGCCTTCCGACACACCTGGGTTGAACTTATTTGGATCGGGATTGGTGTATGGATTAATTTTATCCATGTGGATTCCGTCGTTCAGATGGATATATGACATCCTTACTTGTTATACTGTGGGAATAAATTGCCACTTGAGCAGCTTGCACATGTCTGCCCATATGACATCCTGCTGGGTCAGTTTTTCCTTTGATTTCAAAAGAGGAAAATAAGGCAAAAATTGATCTTCTCCGAGAAGTTCGCAAAACTTGTATAACACGTAAGGGTAACTGAGGAAGTTCTTTCGGTCCTTGGGACAAACTTTGTCAAACGGTTCCTGGATTTCATTGAACATCAGCCTGAGCCGTTCCTCCAGGGTGGGCAACATTTCTGGCGGTCTCACGCCGGTAAGGATATTTGTAATATACGGTATGTGTTCATAGTATTTATTTTGTCGCAACTTTTTCAAAAGTCCTCTCACCTTGGCGTGAGTAATCTTGGAAACTTGTTCGATTCTTTGTTTTTTAAGTTCGTACCTTAAACTTTCTATGATATCTTCTGGTATGTTGGCCGATTCTTTCCCCTGAAATTGTTGAACCCATTCATTAAAATGGTTTTGTCTTTTGTAACTGTACTGTGTATTTTTAGAAAGTTCCTGCTCATCGTGATATGATAGTCCAGTGGCTAAATAATTTATACTGCATCCACAATCTTTGCATACAAGCGACGATGTTATTTCACATTCGTAAATATTTCTTGATTCACAATTTTCACATGTATCGCCACAAAATTTAGTTTTTTCCATGACATCATCGTCCCTCATGACCGTTAAATCGCCCTCGACGACACGCATGTATTCAATGAAAATATCACGACGACAATTCTCTTCTTGATATCTCAACAAATAGGGTGCAGCCAGGGCGATGTATTCATTCATCTTGACCTCATCATTTTCATATTCTTTCAATTTTATATGATATCTTTCGAGTAAACTCATTTAAAGAAAAATGTCATTATAACTTTAAATGTATAACTTTCTTGTCAAACTCATCGGCTGGTGGTATAATGAGAATCCTTACCGGATCACGATGCCTTTGAAAATGATATATGACATCAACACCAAAAAAGATTGTATGTTTCCTTCGGCTGAGTGGAAGAGAATTATGGAAGGTTGGCCTTTGATGAAGTCAGGCGAAACCTATATCATGTGCTACTATGCTGATTTCAGAGACGCGATCTACGTGTTGCGAAGGAAGAAGCCTGAGTGTGTCGAGAATATTCGTTACGAGCAGGAGTACACCTATCGTGGCTCTCCTTATTCCATGGTGACCAGGGATCCCATGCGAAGGGTACATGACATTGAAGAGTCCGAAGGAATGAAAGGTCCCATCATGATCCAGAAGGTCGAAGCTATCATGGAAAATGGCGAGGTGAAAATGTGGGACACGGCTCGATTCCTTCGCTATGCGGGACCAAGGTCGGATTTTCATAACGTCAAAGACATCTATATGAAGGATCTATTTGACGCCAACGAAGAAGTGCCAGATGAGTGGCATGTTTATATGTTTGGTAAGAAGATTGTCATAGACAAGAACGAAGAACTTACTCCTCAGACTTTGGTGCCAGGTAGAATCTGAGTTCGCCAAGAGAAGTAACTTTGTACTCAAGAACCAGGGGCATGTCCTGACCGTGGTGCAGGAGTTTCATATTTGAACACATCGAGGTGGCCTTGGTGAACAAGTTCAGATATTTCAGTGAAAATGTATCTTTCATCGACTGGAATTTACTCGAATCAGAGTCAATGTCATATTCAGTGTATTGTTCCGCGAAATCACCTGTGCACCTGAACCCGATCTTTTTGAAAGAACGTTCGATGGTCAGCTCGGGTCCAATATGGGATATATCTCTACACAATCTCTGAAAGTCCACGGTCTGAAATGTCGTGATGGTCTGAATATCCAGCGAAGGCGCCTCGTACATTTCATCATTGATATCCAGAAGACGCAAGTTGAAATGACTTCTACTCTTCTTACTGTCATTTTCAATTGAAATATTCAGCACGTGATCATCGTTAATCTTCATCACCAAAACATCATTGGCCGTGACGGACTTCAGAACCCTAAATACATTCGTTGTATTGATACCAACGATGATCTCATTTTCACATGAATATTCTTCAAACTGATTTGCGTCCAAAAATAATTCCACCATGGCCGTTCTGGCATTGTCCAGGGTCAACATATGAATTCCCTTTTTGCTAAATGAAACATTAACATCGTTGAGGATATCCTTTAATACCTCAAAGATGTTCTTGAATGCTGATGCTTGAATAGTTTTCAAGAACATTTACTAGTTTTAGTGTCTGTTTTCTTTAAGTAGTCACGATCATAAAGGTCTTTGAGAAATTGTTTGAATCCTTCTTCTCCACGATCTTTCATAAATTCCTTCCATGAACTGTAACCTTGTTTATATGAATAGACATTTCCAAGAGATCTTGGTACATCTTCAGGCTTGGTGATCATTTAGTTATTGGTGGTTTTCTTGTTTATCTTGGCTTCCAACTCAGGGGTCATCGGAGGGGCCAGAGGTACGCCATAGGATTCGATATCAAATAGACCCTGAACCACACTTGGATTTCCATCAAATGAAGCGATCGCTCTGGCATCGAATGATTCAATTTCGGTGGGTATCAACGAGAGTGCCCACTGTCTCACCTCTGCCCCGACCAACAACTTGCCTTCGTTGGTGATAATCGCCGGCACGTGAGTCAATTCCTTTTTGTATTCACTTGGAATTTCGGTTTGATGTACGTTCAGATACTCGATCTGGTCTGCGTAGGGCGTGTTTTCCAAAATCTTATTTGCCTCAAGGCAGTGTTCGCACCTTGGACTGTAGAACATATAAGCAAATGCCATGTCTTACCAATATCAATGAATTTATCAGGCGATATAATTTCGCGATTGTATATAAGATGCGTACGCAGACCATACTTCTGATCGTTCTGGCGGTAGCCATTGTTGGATTTTTCATCGCGCGAAACCGCGAGGGCCTCAAGTGGGATCGTGGATTTGCTGGGTTTCGTCCGGCAGTGTCAGGTGTGATCACGGAAGGGTCGCTCGATATTGAAGGAAGTCCAGTTGTCGATGTTTCAATCAAGGCGATGATGATTCAGAAGATCGCAACCGAGACCGCCAAGAAGATTTTTGACACCAAAGGTCTATCTATGTTCCCAATTGAAACCGTATTCATTCAGGTTTTCAACACTCCAGAGAGTATCGGAAAACTCAAGGAGAACCGCCCGGATGTCTATGATGCCTACATCAAGTACCTCCAAACTCGTCAAACGCAAGATCTGGAACCCACGGAAGATGACAATAAAAAGGTCAGGTCTTCGCTGATTAGTTACCTCAACACACTCAAGCGCGATCAGGACTATGCGTCTCCTCCAGACGGCGTACCTATGACCTACCGCGCCAGGTTTTTGATGCTCGACACGACTCGTTTCTATGGTTCGGAACTTGATGTGATCGCCATCGGCGACGGCAAGGATGTGACAATCCAAGGTATCACGAGTCAGCCCCTGATGAACGGCGATGAACGGATCAAGCCTTTCCAGGACAGTATCAAAGCAGGAGAGTGGGAACCCTACAATACCATCGCCAATTCCAATGCCCCAACCAAGAGCGCCCTGGAACTTGCCGAGAATGCTATCAAGGACAAGTGGGGCGAAGATTTCAAAGCCTATGAGGTGACCGCCACGGCGGACGTGGGTCAGTTTGAACCCGTGAGTACGCCCTATCTTCGTTAGTAAAAACTTCAGAACTAGTAGACAATGCCTCTGAGAGTGGACGAGGTACAACAGATCGACCACCGAAAGCGAGAGCTAAAAAAGAAACTCTATACGGAACTGTATGAACGCGCCAGCACCAAGGTGAGACAAGTCGCCGAACTCGGTCTCCATGAAACCTGGGTGCAGATTCCTTCGTTCCTTATAGGATTTCCATCTTTTGACGTAAATAAGGCGGCCCAGTACGTCGAGCGACAGTTCATCAATGGTGGGTTCTTCACCCAGCTTTATGAAAACGGTCAGTTGTTTATTTCGTGGTATCCCAAGACGTCCAAAAAGAAAGCCAAGTCAAAGCCCAACGAACCCGAGAACGAGTTCGCATCCCTGGCAAACCTCAAGAAAGCCGCGGACAAATATCGCTGAATTAAATACGTTTTATCAGTAACTATGGACAATAACCTTAACGTGCTTGTGGAGGCCAAAAAGGAACTTTTGAATCAGCTCTCGTCCACGATTCTCCCGAGCGCACTGGACTGCATGGACTCGCTCTATGCGGATGCCAGGACGGAAACCCAAGGAAAGCAGGCACTCAAGGCATTCCAGGACAAACTGGCCAAGATTCCTCAGTGGAATAATTACCAGATTGATACTGAGGTGGGAAAGTGTGTGGATCGCTGTGGCGGATGCCTGGACGAAATGGTAGCCGCGGTGTTTGTTGCCACAGTCAAGATCATTTCGTCGGTCAGACTCTCCAAGGATTCCAGGAAGGTGTCACTCAAGATTCCAACCAACGACGTGTTCGTGCTGGGTGTCTACACGAATGTCGCCAAGCGAATCTATGAGGATCCCTATATCTACCAGGAGGTGGTCAGTAGAAACGACCGCCGCAAGGATCTCGTCAGGAGGATGGACGGCGTGGTCGAGGAGACGGTCAAGGAGATGCTCCCGATCAATCAGATTCTGAAGACCTACCTGAACAAAAATCCCATGGACAGACTCCAGGAAGAATCAGAGGAAGCCCACACGGCGGAGTTGGGTGAAGAGAATTTCCCCGGCGAGGGAGAACTCCCATTGCCGGAGGGAGACGACGAAGGAGAGCCGTCCGAAGTGGTTGATCACGGTGAAGAAATGCCTCCGCTCCCGCCGATGTCAGAAGAGGAACCCATGCCGGTTGAAGAACCCATGGAGGAAACTAAGAACTTTACATTCAATGACAAAATCGTGAAACGAGGCGACCCGACGCCTCCCATGGAAGAACCAGAGGAAGACTTTTCCATCAATCCCAGTGCGAACCGTTAAACATACTAAAATCTAGTTTAATTAATAATGATAAGTGATTCTCTTAAGAACCCTTTGATTGCCGCTCTTTTCGGTGCGGTTATTACAATGGCCTACATTCAACTGGTGGCCCGCCTCAATCGCGAAGCACCTCCCAGGAATGCCGATATGGTAAAGCCCGCCATTCTTAACGCCATTTTGGTAGGTTTCATCGTCTACATGGGAATCTCACAGCGCGAGGAGATCTACGAAACTCCTTTTCCCGAAGTAAGTCGCGGAATGTAGTTAAATATTTTAGTCTAGATAGATAATACGATGGCCAGTGTTGATACATTTAACGAGCTTCTTTTGCAGTTTGTGGATGAGCTGGCTCACACGTTCCCAGAGAACACCATTGTGAAGACCTACAGGAATACGGTCAGCATGCTGATCAAGAAGGATCCTGGTGTCTGCCTGGAAACGTTTATGAAAAATGTGAAGCCTCATGAGGATCTCATCCGCAATCAGGACGAGCGCATCTTCGAGGAACTTTCGCGTAGCTATGGAATTTTGAAGACCTTGGACCTCGAATCCATGTGGAAGTCGGAGCTTTCGGACAACAGCCGGTCAGCCATCTGGCAGTACGTCCAGGGGCTCTACGTCCTCGGAAACAATGTCGGCGAAGAGGAGATCCAGGCGTCTCGCCAAACCAATATGGATTTTTCGCCAGAGAAGATCAATCAGTTGTTTGCACCCCAGGGCCCGAGTGGCGAAGACAACCCACTGGCCGGTCTGCTCGGCAACCTGATGAAACCTGAAATTATGGAGGAGATGACCTCCAAGGTTGAAAAGGAGTTCGGTGACGGTCAGGGTGGGTTGGATGAGAACAAGATTATGAAGGCACTTGGACCTATGATGGGCAACTTGTCAAAGATTCTTCAGCAGCCACCCGAGTGAAAAAATTAACTAGTTAATAAATAAGAATGGAACAACCGTGGTTTAGAAATCCATCGCACCTGTTTGCCAAGAACAAGGTGCTGATCTTTTGGCCTCTGGCCAAGCAGACTTCCGTGGAGAGGCTCAATGCCGCCACCCGATTTATCCTCTACACCATGGCGATCCTTTACATTATTAACCGTGACATCAGGGTCATTTATTTGGGTCTCACGGTTATTATGGTTATGGCATCTATGTTTTTGGCTGGTGGCATCAAGGAAGCCATGAGGCCCGCTTCGTTCGAGGAGGAAGGGGTCAGGTTCAACGCAACCACTCCAGGCCAGAAGTGTGAACAACCGACCAAGGAAAATCCCATGGCCAACGTTCTCATCACGGACTATACCGACAATCCGAAGCGCCCAGCGGCGTGCTATTACCCGACCGTCAAAGACAAGGTTAAGAATTTGCTGAACGAAGGCACACCAGTGGATCAGGCGGATGTCTATTCCAGTCGCAATCAGTCATTTCGTGCCTTTTACAGTATGCCGTCCACGACCATCCCCAATGATCAAGGTGGATTTGCGCGAGCGGCCTATACCCCGTTGGTGAACAAGGTCTGCAGGGATGATGGAAGTGCCTGCTACCCCAACGACGCGTCCATGTTCGGACAGTCCAGGATGCCCGAACTTCAGCAGCTCAGAGGCACTTTCGGTAGCAGTGTTTAAAATCTCTGGTGATAGTAATATGGCTTATCAGCTCAACACTTCGACAGTTCTTTTGGACGCCGAGAGTCTGCCAGTGGATTGTGCCTACGATCATGTGGTCGCGCCCCCGGTGGTCAGCAACCTCAACTATGCAGGTTCGGGTCGGGCTTCAACGCCCATCTACGGTACCTCCCCCTACATGGCGGGCAAGGGTGCTCCAGGAAATCTGATCCTGGTCGAGGACATGCTTCGCCCTCAGTCTAGCACGTTCTTCAAGAAGGGATATCAGGGACGTGGTTATGATTTCCCCTCGCAGGACATGGCATGCTCAGTGCCTCTTCGTACCCGGTCATGGGATCCCACGAGCAGTCGGGCTAATGTTCAGAACGCTGTATTTGATCGTCGTTATCCAGCCTAATTTAAATCTACCCTAGTTTTAATATGGACCCATTGAGTCTTGTGGCCTTGTTAGGGATTGCTGTGGCAGGTCGTCAAATTGCCAGCAGTGACCGCAAAGAAGGTTTTACTCCAGCACCCGTTCCGAACCGAGAGACGCAACAATTGCCCTACTTCGGCAGAAACATCAATACTCCTGGTCAGGATTTGACCCTCGTTACGGATTTCCTATCTGGACCCTACGTCGATACATCTAGGCAGCGAAAGGACGCTGTTGCGAATCTTCAGGATACGGCTCCCAATGTTCAGTTTCCTTATGGTCAGCCTGTTTATAACTTGTATGACCGTCAAAATGTGAGCAGTCGCATGGACAACCTGTCGTCTGCCGAGCGTAGGTTTGTCGGTCCCGGACTGGGAGTTCCGGCAAGTGTGCCCGCGTACGGTGGGTTCCAGCAGCAATTCCGCGTGATGCCCAACAACGTCGGGGCGTACAAACTCACAACCCTCCCTGGCAGGTCGGGTCCTGCCAAGGACTTTGTTGATCGCGGTACCGAGCGTC
>Ga0222718_10002894_pt1 | contig 15026 bp, 24 predicted proteins | sample C33_27DmetaG_FD_165045 | JGI IMG/M metagenome (GOLD analysis project Ga0222718, IMG submission 165045) | Estuarine water microbial communities from San Francisco Bay, California, United States - C33_27D | ecosystem: Environmental > Aquatic > Marine > Unclassified | place: USA: California... | reverse complement strand
AATTACCATTCGGTAAGTTGTTATAGCCCGGAGCTCTTGGAAAAGCCATAATCCATCTCCTATGTTTTGGATTTTACAGATGCAAACAGTACAATTCTTTGCAGAGGCTGTATAACGTAGGGTGTACAATGTACAAAGGTTGCAACCAGTGTACGCAGTAGGCCATGTTACTCAGGTAATCTTTAAGATGTTTGTAGTTTGCTATTTTGTAGCGTTGGTAAGGAGCTACCCTACCTATTCTACATATGACAAGAACACCCGTTCTTGCCAATTTATTGTTTATCTAGCTGCACCAGATAAATCATAAATAAAGTTTCCACTACGAATGGCTTCAGAAATTGTGTCTGCATGCTTTTCGTATTCGTAGGCAGTCATTTTTTCTACTTCAGACTCTTTTATTGCTGAAGATGTCTCGTCCGCCTGCGGTTTTGTTATTGAATTTCTGCTAGATACAGACTTTGCTGCATCTTTATTATTTGATTTTTTAGCTTTCTTGGTTACTATATCGCTGTCAATTTTGTACAGGTCAATAGCACGCGCTGCTGATTTAGCATCATTATCATTTTCATATAGAGCTTGTTGTACCCATGCAGGTTGTTCTTGTACCCACGAATGAAAATCTTCGCTATTTCTGATTTCATCGAAATCAGGATGCAGTTGAAGTAGCTCTACCTCAGCTCGTTGGCGATTCGATTCAATTTCACGTTCAGCAATGTGCTGTAATCGTTTTTCAATAGAAGAATCTAGTTCCTGTGCTTTTTTAGTAGCAATTGTTTCTACAATTTTAGCAACATCAGGATATTGCTTTGACCACTCAGAAATTTCTTCATCTGATTTAGGAAGCTTTATGCCTTCCTTTGTGGCTGACGATAGCTGTTCTTCAAGCTGGCGTATCTGGTTGCGCATATCTTGTTCTTTTTGTTGGGCGTGGCGGCGCAAGTCACCATATCGTTTTTTAAATGTTTTTTCTTCAGGTTGCATAGCTTCAGTTTCTTCAGCATCCTGCTGTTCTTCAATAATAGCGTTACGTTCGTTTTGTAATGCTTCTAATTCTGAAATCTCTTCTGAGTTATCCCTAGTGTATCGTGTAGGGGCAGCTACTGCTGTAGCCTTTTCTTTTACAGCCATACGAGCCATAATCTTCTCCTTGTCGGGGCCACCAGTAGCCGAATGGGGTGATGGGTAGCCAGTCTACAGCAAGTTAATGTGGTGCTGTTACACAATCTAATATTCAGAAAAAGCTTCTAAATCTATGGGGTCATCTGTTAAATTACAAAGAAACGTCTTAGTGTTATTTTCAAGCAAATGCATGCCATGGTATTTTGTGTACCGTTTATGCAAGCCTTCAGCCCCAGTTACCGTGTACAAAAGTTTAAGTTGTTTTTGTTTAGCTAAATCAATAATACTGCTAATACAGAGAGTTATAGCTTTATGTGTAACTTTTGGTTGTGCCAGCTTGTCAACAACTACCCATTCCATAAAACCAAACTTTGTACCTTCGCCTATATATAGGCCAGTAGCACAAATGGGAGTATTGTTATGCTCTACAATAATACCTTCGGGTGGTAAGCATTCTTTAGGTACAACGCCAAATTCCCATTGTTTCCACCAATCTATTAATGTGGGGTAATCTGAGTTAAGCTGCCAAGGTCGTGGCGTTAGCATTAGCCGTATTTCGCACTTCTAAGTTAGATTTAGAAGTAATTTTAGCATCTTTTTTCCAATTTGTAAAGTAGGAATTACCAATTTGTTTTAGTTTCTCTTGTTCATTTACTTCAAAGTAGTCAGTAAATACTACATCATCAATTACAATACGTCTGTTTTCTGAGCCAAATACATATACAATTGTGTCATCTTTAGTTATTAATTTGGACAGTTCGCTGTCTTCCACACGAATCCACTTATCATCTTCAAAAACCATGTGGCTACCAGACACTTGGATACCTTTATATTCATAAAGATTATTAATTAGGAACTTACCTGTAGCAAATACAAATCCGCCAAGTTTTACTTCATCACTAATGTCCACATCCTCAACTGGTTTAGTAGTACCATCTGCCATACTGATTAATGTTCCTTTAGCAAAACAGCCATCACCGCCGCCGCCTTGGCTACCACCTTTTTCATTATCTTCATTAGTTCCACTAGTAACAGCGTTGCCACTACTGTCTGTAACAGCGTTGCCATTACTGTCTGTAACAGCGCTAGCATTAGGATTACCAGTTTGTGCTTGCGCGGCTGCATCAGCAGCAGCTTTATTTTCAGCTTTTTGGGAAGCGGCTTCGGCCGCCTCCATACCCTGAATTGATGGACCCCGGGTGTAACCACCTGATGTAGTATCAGTGCCCCTGTTTCCAATGTCATCTGCACTTCCGAAGCCACTTACAGTTCCTGTGCCGGCTGTTGTGCTAGAAGGAACATCGGTACCAGCAACTTGTGTGCCGCTTGAAGTGGGGGTTCCAGGCCTATTTCCAAAGTCATCAACCATTCCAGTTGGGCTATTAAAACCACTCGCAGTGCCGTAATTACCAGTCTGACTAATGCCTTGTGTTGCCGTAGGTGAAGTAGATATGCCTTGGCTATAATCTCCAAGTTGGCTAACGCCTTGTGTTGCCGTAGGTGAAGTAGATATTCCTACTTCAGTGCTTGTTACAGGCGCCAGACCAGCCGCCTGCATTTGTCTATCAACAATTTCGCTAGCGGTGCTACGTTGTGCAGGTGCCATAGCTGCTGTATTCATAGTGCTCATCTGTGGCATTGGTTGGGAACTAACTGCACCCGTTACAGGGTCAATAACGGTCATAACTGTTCCCGTTGTATTAGCAATTCCCGGAACACTTTGTTTTCCTGCTGTTACTGATGGTGACACAGACACTAGCCCAGTAACTGGGTCTATTGTAGATGCTGGAGCAGCTAGTCCTAGTGTAGGTTCTGTATACGGACCTGTAAAAGAGTTTACAGCAACTGGTTGTGCGGGGACTCCACTGAATTGTCCAGCTCCAGCTGCTACTTCGGGGGCAGCGAGTCCTTTTGCATTAACTTGTTCAGTTCCATATCTAGTATCAGGAACCAAATTACCCTGTACATCTTGTGTAAATACAGGGGATAATGGCTGACCAAGTGAAGTCTTAGTAGCAGTCATATTGCCTTGCATCATCACTTCAGCCATGGATTGCCCAACATAATCAATACCCAAGTCCTCGGCTAGGCTTTTAGCGTACTCATTTTGGTCAAATGTGCTGGTTCCAGGAGCCTTACCAAATCCAAGGCTTTCTGCAGCTACGGCGAGACCTGTTTGAAGTGGTGCAATATCAGTAGCCCTGACTCTACCGTAATCAATACCTGCTTGCAGGTCCATTAAGCTCTCAATATAATCAACATTAGCTGAATTAGTTCTGTCTTCCTTCATTGCATTATATTTTTCTTTGGACATAGTAGCTTTTCGCCCCGTAATAGGGTCTGTTATTTCTACTTGGTCTAAATCCATAAGATTTGAAATAATGTTTACTGAACTCATTCCCGGAGTTGTTGAACTTGACGTGTAGCCTATTTCATAATTTTTACCACCTTGAATAAGACCATTTACGGATTCTCCTCCAAATACTGTACTAGCCCCACCGTATGCTTCGGCATCTCCCCCTGCGCCATCATAGATTTCTTTTTCTTTAACGGGAGTCTGGGTTTCATCTGTAGTATCATCTGTAGTATCATCAGGGGTGTCATCTGCACCGTCATTGACATTTTTATAAGACCCGACGTTAGGAGCATACAAACTACTTGCAGTCGTAACGGGTGTATAAGGCCCGCCTATTCCCGTAATACCGGGATTCACTACATCAAAAAAACCAGTTTGTGCTAGGGGTTTTGTATTATTTTTTGTTGACGTGCCTAGTGATTTATTAGGTAATGTTACATACTGGGCGGAAGCAGCTTGCGGCACTTTAGGGTTCGCAGTGTACAAACCCGGAGGTCTTATGTATGTACCCTGTGTAGTAGGGTTTCCTAAATACGTACCTTGATTAGCTTTAATAATGCCACCGTCATCATCAACTTTATCGGCTTTGTCAGCGCCACCGCTAACATATTCAATCTGTCCATTAGTTTCCATGTCCTGTAAACCCATAAGGGCTTCGCGGCGCATACCCTCGTATGTGCCAAGTCCATGGAAGCGGACAACGTTGGCAGGAACTACAAGTTCCCCCTCACTAAGCAATACAAGTTGGTCGTCAGCTACTTCTTCTTTAGTGGCGCCTGGTGGGGGATTGCCCTCAGCGGCTTCTTCGTAATCAGCAGAAGGAGCACCTAAGCCAATCATTACGGACATTCCGCCATCATCGGTCATACCACCCTTTGCCATCATAGGAATTTCTTCCGTAGGGGCAGCTAAGCCTGCGGGAGACGGGGCCATTTGAGGAGCTGGTACTGGAGGAGGGGTAGAACGTTTTTGCATTTTTTGGACCACTTCTTTAATAGCCGCATCTCGCGGGTCTGATGAACCAGCGGGGGCAGAGCCTCCTGTGGGAGCACCTAGACTTTCTGGTTTTGCTGCAGCATTAGCTGATTTTGGCCCACCACCTTGGGGTGCAGATTGCGCTTCCTCCATCGGTAGCGGCAGTTTTCCTGTTTTTGCCATCATTATTCCCCCTTCGGCTTTTTCTGGTACTGGCGTTGCCCCGTAACTTAACATCGGTGATACTTCATCAATACTGTCTGGCGTTTCGCCAGAATACATGGATTTACTTATATCAATTGCTTTTTGGATAAATTCTTCCCTGTTTGGGTATGCTTTACGTAAAGCACGTCCAAAAGCATTGTTATTTAAATCAATCTCAGATTCCGCAGACCTGTTTTCTGCAGAACCTTCCCGTACATCTATTAATGATGAAGCTACTTTAGAACCTATGCCTGTACCTAAGAAATTTTTAACGCCAAACACGCTGTCTTCTTCACCTACTGCAGCCAAACCTCCCAAAAGAATATGACGTAAAGTATCTTCAGTTCTATCATCGTCTTGAAAATCAAACTTGTTTGCTGTTCCTCTAGATATAGATAACGAATCATTGACAGCATCGGCTGTTCCAGTTAAATACATAGGTGCCATTTCTAATGAAGAAATTCCTGCATCTTGATAATCTTTAATTTCGCCCTTGCCTTTGCGAACGGCATTTTGGCGTGTCAGTCTGTTACCAATTGTATCACTCATCTTATGCTGCCGCCCTAGATATAACTTCATCACGCAAAGTACGTAACCTGCGTAGTTCTTGTATAGCACCTTGTGCTTGGTACATGGCTTTCATATCATCACCTTGTTCCATATTACGGTGCATAGCAGTGATACGAGACTCCATGTATATTTCTAGCGCATCTAAGTGTGATTTAACATTAACGAGGGGTAAAAGTTTCTTAGCTATTTCTGGGGTCATTTAAGTCCACCCATAATGCTAGCTAACTGCGCACCCATGTCTTGACCACCTTGTGGTTGTGGTGCTTGTTCTGGAGCGGCACTAAAGCCCTGTTCACCCGGAACTGCACCTCCACCGATGCCGATGTTACCGCCGCCTCCCCCAGACATATCCATTGGGTTCACGCCTTGAGCTTGTTCTTCTGGGCCAGCCATACCGCCAGCGGCTCTAATAATTTCCGCTTGACGGAATGCTTCGCGTTCATCATTGATTAGCTTTTCTGCATCCAAATCCATGGCCTGCGCCAGCTCGCGCAATACAACAGGGAATTTAACAAATGATGCTAGGTTAGGATTGCCGGCAATTTGAAGAAGTTGGAGCAGACGCTGGCTACGAACCTCATTCTTCATGAGGCTTTCTGTGCCGCGTGCTTTAATTTCTAAGTCGCCACGGACGGTTGGGTCGAAATCAAACTGCATGTTAAATGCATAGAATGCTTCACCAAGCGGCTGTAGCAAATAGTCATCAATGTTTTTAACCACGCCTTTAATGCTAATCTGAGCTGCACCCATAAGCATGGAAATACCTGCCGCAGTTCTGCCAGTTCCTTGTACGCCTGTTTGTCCGTGTGAGTATGAAGGAATGCCTGTGGCATCGTCAGCAAGCTGTCTAGCCTTATCAAACATCATCATATTTTCACTGGATACATTAGGATACTTAGTCCCAAACAAAGATTGACCTGGTGCTCCACCTTGGCGACGGAATACTTTGCCCGGATACAATTCTAGGTCTTGTCCCGGAACAAGGTTAGTTTCATCAATCTCAAAAATTAGATTGCCTGACAGAACGGCGTTGTCAACAGCCATACGCATAAAGCCATTCATCAATGCCTGTGTGTCAGTCATGTTTTCAGCTAGGCCAACACCAAAGAATGAATACGGATTTAACTCGTATGGTGCGGCAAAGTAGGGGATGCGCTTTGGGGTGAAGGGATTAATAACAAGACGTAGAACTTGATTATGGCAAACCCAACAATTTACCTGCAACGTATCTAAGTCGTCAAGTTCGCTAGGTATTTCAAGGCCGGCTTCTTCAGCTTGGTCTTTGTCAATATTTCCCCAATACTCAAATATCTCAAATCGGTCTACACTAGAGGTATTACGGTAGTCCTCAAGGTCTGATTCCCACCATTTACGTACATAGTTAGTTCCCATGCTAACGGCAGAATCAATAGCATCATGGCGAAAGTAAGGACGTTTTTTAAGATTGCGTAATTCAGAAAAACTTAACCGATGACGTTGAATAACAAATTCACACTCATCCATGTTCTTTGCATCAGAATCAGGATACAAGTTCCACAAGGAAACATTTTCTACTTTAGGCACTGTTTTAATAATTGGTGAGTAGTTACCTTCCTCATCCCAATTAGGGTATTCTTTGTCATATGCAAATGGCCCCTTCAGAACACCTGTTCCAAATAAGGCCATTTCAAATGCGGTGTGACGCAGGTGCTTAGAAGCACTTGACTCTTCTAGCTGGTCAAGCATCTTCTTTTCCATGCGCTTGGCTGCAGTTTCTGCAGGATTGTACGTCTGAGATGTTGCAGTCTTACCTGGCCCTGCGCGTAGCTTATCGCCCAATTCTCCAAGCTCTTCCGAAAACACTCCTAATTGAATATCATCAAGCATCTGGCTTGTGGCGCCAGGCGGCAAGTCAGCCCCATCTCCCGGAAAGCCGTACTTGCTTTGTAATTCTTCCATAGCATTCGTATCATCTTTAGGGTCAAAATGTACCGCTTCTTCAACACCTTCGGGAACTATGGTAGAGTCAACCCCTAAAGGAAACCTCTGTCCTGCAAATAGAACGTCAATAATTTGACCGTATGCTGCTAAAACTTTAGTTTTAGTAATTTTAATGAATACTTTGGATTTCTCAGTGGACGTGAATTGTGTTTCTGTGCCGTATAGTCCGCGATATTGGCGATAGGCATTTAACCAACGCTCTTCTTCTTCTTGGCGACTAGATTCTACACTTTCAAATTTATCTGAAATATAACTTGCAAGTGCTTCAGAACCAGAAACTGGTTCAAATACTAGTGCTTCAATGTGTTCTTCATCAGCCATAATTAATATCCAAAGGTTGCATCAGCGGGCTGCCATCGTTGATTCGGTGGTCCACCAGAAAAATCAAAGACAGAACGTGATTTGGGGCGCGTCATAATGCCATATCGTAACGCATCATATAAGTGGTCTTCTACTTTAGTGTTGACATCTTCTGGGTTAGTTTTATCCATTGGAAGCGTTGGCAATTGGGCAATTAAGTTAGTACAGTTACTCATTATCTCAATGCCAGCTCTGCCACTTTCCTCGTCAACCTGCAGGCGTCTATGCAGTTCGTTCTTTCCTGCAACACGGCTACCCCTGCTTCTGTCGGATGGGCGCCACCTACACCCTTCAACAATCATTTGTTCCGCAAGGGATGGTCCTGTATCTCCGCGCTTATGCCAAAGTGATGAATCGAGTACACCGTAATGTATTGATTCCCCTGCTTCAGCATTTAATACCATATGGGCTAGCTCTTTAGCGGGCACTTTGCTTACATACAGCTCCCTGTAAACAATTAGTGTTTCGTTAGTAGGGTCTACAGTAAACCAAAGAACGCCAGAAGCAGAAGCGTAGCCATAATCGCAAGCCCTGAACTTTCTCCATGAGTGCGGTATTTCAAATGGGTCAATAACGTGTACCCGCCTGTCAAACTCCGAAAACGCCGCGCCTTCAGCAATATCCCATGAACCCTCTAATAACTGCTTACGTTGTACTTCTGGCAATGAGAGCAACATGGCTTCATAATCGCCTGCTTCGTATAAATAAGGGTTATCCAACAACCTAGCTGGCACAAAACGCCTGTTAAAAAGAGGCTGGCCCGCCTTAGAATGCTGACTTGGGTAGATAAGGGTTTCACCGGTGGTGATATCCGTCGCCCAAAAGGGTCTTCCAGGGATGGACGGGTCGATGAACATCTTCTTAACCCAAGCATGTCCAGGTCCGCCAGGGTTCGTTGTCGCTCGCATGAAGACTGGTAGCGAAGGGTCTGCTGTTCTAAGACGCGAGCGTAAATAATCCCAAGCATAAGGTGTAGCGTACTGTGTTAGCTCATCTATGCCAATATACGTAAATGCCTGACCTTGGTAACGTAGGACGTCTTTATCCTGTTCTAGATAGGTCATCCATATTCTGGCACCGGAAGGAAAAATCCATTGACTTTTCTTTTCCATCCATTTCGCACCCGGATAAGCATTCGGATACATTTCTTGACTTTTGTGTATCAACTCACGTAATTCATCATTTGTTCTACGTAGAATTAGTGCGTTAAAATTTTTGTTGTTGCAATAGCGCAACGGGTCAATAATCAAAGCATAAGACTTGCCGCCTCCGGCTGCGCCACCATATAGGACTTCGCGCTCAGGTGCGGCAAGAAAATCCGTTTGAGGGCCGGGATTTGGCTCAAACAGGATTTTATCTTCGGGTTCTTCATTTGCGTGCTCAAATCCCGAAGTTCCCATAATCTGAATTTCGGGTTCTGGATTCTCAAGACGCTCAAGCTTCTTTATTTTTTTCTGCGCCATATTAAGTTGCATACGCGCAGACCGTTTTTGTTTCGCTAGGCGGGCTTGGTCTTTTTCCTCTTTAGTTTGAGGTGTTGACGTTACCTTCGTTTTGGGCCTTGGCGGTACGGCGTTTTTGTTCAGCATACTTCCGTCTGTCTGATTTATCTGTCTTTACACGTTTCCACAGACCCATAGGGGTTATAGAGCGCCCTGTGTACTCTGTAAGCCATCTTGCTACTTCTGGGTAGGATGATGCCTTCAAGTAGTCTAGACCCTGCTCCAGCGCCTCTAATTGCTCATTAATGGGCTCTAGGAGCTGCGGGTCATGCTTTGACCTTTGATACCCCCAAGGTACTCTAGGTCCGTTAGTTCTTTCGTAACGCTCAGTTGGGTTCAATTTCTGGGCTAGTGTCATCATCTTTTGCTGGTAAAATAAATACCCCAATTGGTTTATCTGAAGAAACGTTTAATTTTTCCACTTTAGAAAGCCCAACTCTATCCAACACCTGTTGAGATGCGGCTAGTCTTTCTCTATTACCTACTGCTGATGGGTCATCAATAACTCCAATCATTGATAAAACGGCTTTAGGCGCGTTAGCTGCCATCTCTAATTCAGCACGTTCTATAATTTCGGTACGTAATGACTGTATTATAGCATATGGATTAGTACTTGTCGAGTACCCAGCTAAACGCATGGCTTTAGCATAATTACCCTTAGCTTCACCAAATAGAGCATCTAAAAAGTTATTTTGTAGTTCTGTAAGTTGTTTAGGCACGGGGATTCACCTTTTTTCCTGTCTTAGTTCGCGCAAAGGAGCGGTTTGCGCTACGGGATTTAACAGCTAACTTTTTATTGTTCAGGGGGTTGCCTGTAGTATGATGTACGTCTTTCCCATCACCCTTGGTAACTTTGCCCTTTTTAGCCATAATGGCTCTAGCTGCATTACGAGATGCCCGTCGTTTCTTTTGCTTAGGCTTTGCATGGTATTTATCATACTCAGCTCTATAATTGCGTTTAGTCATTCCTTGCCCTCTATTAAATTATTTAGGTAAAATAGCAATCGCTAAAAATAAAAGCCCCAAGGCTGCTCCAATTACCGCGCCAACTAAAGCAGTCGTCTTTACATTTTCCATCATTTCATCTTGTGCACGTTGGGCCTCGCGTCTAGCTTGCGCAGCGGCTTCTTTTGCTTCTTGTATTCTTTTAGCTCTTTCAGCTACAATGCTTCGCCATGTATCAGGCCCGAAGCGTAAATTAACCATCATGGCAATTTCTTGCATTTTTTCTTGTGCTATTTTAGCATCAATCATTTCCTGTGCTACATTCTGAATACCAAACTGGTCTGTTATTCCTGTGCCTGATTTTTTAGCACGTTGTTGCTGTACCTGCTTTTCACCTTCAAAAAGATTATCTATATATCCAGCTATATCTCCGATATCGTTGGCGGTGCCAATGGCAGATTTAATACCATCTACTGCGCTTTTTACAAGGGCTATACCTGCAAGTGTTTCTGCAATCATTTTAAGGGTTCCTACTTGGGTTCAGGTCTACATATTGCAGTAAGTTTTAGTTTCTTTCCATCTCCTACCGGTATGGCTTGTTGACTAGATAAGCGTTCTGAAAAATATAAACACCTATCTATGTCTTCAAACTTTTGTGTTTTATCTATTATGTTTGCGCCTAGGTACACGTATAGTACAAAGACAATCATGATAACTATTTATTCCAATTAAGTACATCACGATGTCGTTTCCAGAACCAGTTACCAATAGACATAAAGGGTTTACCCCCATACAAAAGTAATAGAGCTAGGTACTTAATTAAAGTTCTTTTGATTACAATTGTGTTAATCATTTCTTTTTTGTCATACCTCCACGCATCATCTTTTTAGCTACGCCACCGCGCATCATTTTTTTAGCGGCCATTTTAGGCATTCCACCACCGCGCATCTTTTTGGTTGCAACACCACCGCGCATCTTTTTAGATGCCATTTTAGTTTTGCCCTTCATTTCTTAATCTCCGTCTCTCTATTACTAATGATTCATACACATCCGCAGGGAAGTGTTTATAATACCCAGACTTCTCCAGACTCAATGCTGCATCATCTAGGGTAGATAGTCTTTGTACAAATACCATGCAGTAATTTAGGCTAGGGTCTACTACACCATCCTCGACTAAAAAGTCCAGACCTGCTTTTTCAGCGTCATAGTCTGGGTGAAACACCATCAAGTGCATATCTTTACCTGCAATTGACATGGCTTCGTTTACGCCGTCACACCACCCATCTAGGTAGTGCATGTCTGGTAATACTTCATTAGCCCACACAACTATATCATAATTATGGGACTCAAAATCTGCCACTTCTTTGGCTAGTCCATCTAGTCCAGTGTTTATACTAAATACAACTTTATCATCTAACCACGCTTGTTTTGCGTAGGGACACGGTGGTAATCCATTAAGTTTCTCATTAGGTACTTCAAGAAAATCATGTGACCACTTTCGTACATCGGCTTCTATTCTGTGCACTTTTGCTGTTTTCTTACGCTAAGCATTTAAAAATTTTCCTTCTTCCATAGCTTTAGATAATTTAATCGCACGTGTGCCAACTTGTGTTGCCCAGCGTGAATCCAGCATTTCTACAGCCGCTGTAGTGTAGTCACCGTCATGGATAGCCGCCCACATATTTTTAAATTTGCAAAGTCGAGGCACACCCATGTTGAATGCCATGTCCATTACAATTAACTGTCTTACAGCATCTAAATTCTCTACACAGCTATGTGCTCGGCATAGCTCTTCTTCAACAATCTCAATATCATTGGTGGCTAGATACACTGCATCAGCCTCAGTTATGCCATATTCATATATGTGTTCAATTGATGGAATGTCTAAATCGTATAATTCTTCTTTAGTAATGCCACGGTCTTCTAGGTTCCTGCCGATACCAATAGTATCAATCCCTAGGGTATCTTTATACACATTTAGCACAATACCTTCGTGCTTTATCAGCTTTTCAATATAATGTGCTCTATCGTACTTCATATTTTTTACCCCAATTAATAATTTCGTCTATGGTACGCCCGCAGCCGATGCATCTAATACGTTCTTTGTCTAACACACATATACCTACACATGGACTTTTCATGTTTGAGCACCATTAATTAATTTACATTCGTATTCAATAGTGCTCCAACTTCCATCTTTGGGTAGCTCTTCATGGAGGACTTTAAATTCTATGCACTCTTGGTTTACTTCAAACCACTGTATGGTTTGTTCTACACAACCCGTAGCTGTACAAGCTGTTAAGATTAAAGACCATAGCATCTTATTTACTTCCTATTCATCCACGCAGTAGCACCCATAAATGCTCCAACGATACCTGCGCCAGAAATGTAAAACAGATTAGATATGTCAGACAAAGCTGTAACTCTATCTAAAGGTACAAAAAACATAGCGACTGTGAAAACACCCATGCTAATTAGTGTGTATCTAGCCATACGTAATTGCGCTAGGTTCTTGCGTAGTTCCGTTTCAGTTTGCCGGATTTCTTTAGCATGCTCCAGTTCTTCGTCAGTAACTACTCCGTCGCCATCCATATCATACTGGTCGAACTCACTATTTTTTTGTAACTTTTTCTGCATTATTTTTTGCCGAAGAATCTTGTCGCTGAGCGGACTCCAAAGCTTGCAGCAACAATAACGCCCAAGCTGTACTGGTACCATTCAGGCATTTGCTCCAATTGTTGAAATCCGTTTGCAACTATTTCTTCCATTCCAGGCACGAAGGCCATAACTAGGGGTATACTAAATAAAACTGTAAGCCATTCGTCTTTCCAAGAGTTGGATGAGCCTCTAGCCATCTCCAAGTCCCAGTCAATCTCACCGGTAGCTTTCTTCTGCATGACTACAGCTTCAGCTTGCGCTTTAGCTACCTTAGTCTGTGCATTAGCTTTCGTCTGTTCTACTTTGCCTGACATCCATGTGCCAGCAATTTCTGCAATTGGTCCGATTAGTAAGTTTAGCACTTCCACCTCTTTCTCGCTTGACGCAAACGACTATTCGGGTCTTTTGCAGCTTTAGGGAACTTCTTCATCTGCCCAGCAGACCTAGCACAGAATGACTTACGACGCTTTGCATCCTTGCTACCCTTTTCAACTTTGCCTGTTACGGCTGTTTGTAGTTTACTGCCAGGATTAGCGCGTCTATGCGCAGCCACACCCTTAGCAGTCATACCGGCTCCAGATTTAGTGGGGCGGTAGTTGGCACCCTTACCTGTAGTCGTCTTACGGATAGGTACATCCTTTTTACGTGGTGCCATTATTTAGACTTTCTTTTCCTACCGGACGCTGTTACAGACCATTTAACCTTAGATGGCCCAGTTTTCTTAGCAGCTTCCTTCTTAGTGATGCGGCTGGCAACTTTAGCAGGTCTACAAGCTGGATAGGGGCGCTTTTTCTTCTCAGAACCAGAACGACCACACTTTTTGCCTGTTTTTACGTCCCGCCAGTCCTCCTTAAACCATTTTGTTAGTCCGCCTTTAGGTTTAGCCATTACTTATACGTACCACCGCGCTTCTTGTACGTCTTTACCAGCCACGCGTTAGCATAAGCTGATGGATAAACTTTAAATTTCTTTTTTGCTTCCGCCTTGACACGTGAGTACAAAGCTTTATTCTTTGGGGTTGCAGCCATTAGGTACCTACTCCAGGATTTTTAATAGGATTATGCACGCATTTCCACTTTATTTCTGAATCAGGCGGAATAGATGGTAATATGCTGTGCACCATTTCATCTACACGCTCTTTACATACAGACCGTGCTTCATATGGTCCTCTAACGTCCCTCAATTCTATACAGCCGTCTGTAAAAGCAGCAGAACATATCATTATAAATGCTGTAAACATCAGCTTAGCCTTTTTATCAAGGTTAGAAAAAAGAAATGGACGGAATTCAACGCTGTAAAAACCCCGCCCATATGATGCCTTAGAGTGGCTATAGCGAACCCCGCAGGAATAAGTACAGCATCAGGTCTTTAACAGTAAATGCATCTCAGCAACCAACGTTTTTTAACATCCTCAACACTGAAAGATTTACAAGTCTACATATTGTACCATAAATGTACCTATTTGTGAAGATATTATTATTGACTTCCTTAACGTTACCAGTACCCGCTTTATATATTAGAATATTATTCTACTTTTATGGGGATATGTAGAAAAGTTATGCCTATTGTATTTTTTTGGGGTTGACAGGGGGGTCAAAAAAGCCTATAGTTTCTCTTCCTTTTTCTTTTTTCCCCTTTTTTCTTTTTCCGGAACAACTTAAGATTAGCAAAATATGAAAAGAAATAAGAAAAATCACTTTGACTTCACTAGGATTACAAAAAGTAGACATAAAACATATAAATCTCCAATATATAGCTTTGATTATGTGGAGGTAAAAAGAAATGATAAAGAAAATTACCACAATACAAGTAATAAATCCAGTAGTGAAAGAAGTTTGGAAGAAGAAAAACACAGTAATACCAAACAAAAAGAAAAAAATACCGAGAAACTACAAATACCCAGAGGAAGAATAAGAAAATTACAAAATCCGTTCAGCTAGTTTAAGGCGTAAAACCCTTGCTAGCTTTTATTTTGCCTAAAAACTGCCGTAGGGGTTCTACGCGGTGCACCCGCCGCCACTGGTATACGTTTCTAAATACCCAATTTTGTGTCGGAGCCATGTACATGTAACTGGTAAGGGGGGCCTGGCCCATGCGTACCCGTCAAGCTCACACACGTAAGCCTTTGATTTTACTGGGTTTTTCCCATATTGTAATTATATTACTCTGCAGCGCAACAATGTTTCGCCTGGACCAGGCTCTGCGTAATAATATTAGGCTATCCGCCTATGCGCGCAATATTCTTTCGGGCCGCCCAGATATAACGTGATGCATAAAAGATGCAGGCAATGCTTTTTTGTGTACGAAATTGCACTACCTAAACCATACCCATGCTTGACACGCGCTCAACGCGTGAT
>Ga0222718_10002893_pt1 | contig 15035 bp, 18 predicted proteins | sample C33_27DmetaG_FD_165045 | JGI IMG/M metagenome (GOLD analysis project Ga0222718, IMG submission 165045) | Estuarine water microbial communities from San Francisco Bay, California, United States - C33_27D | ecosystem: Environmental > Aquatic > Marine > Unclassified | place: USA: California... | reverse complement strand
CACCTCTTTGAGCACTAAACAAGGTTCTTACCCAGGCAGGGGCTTTGCTTGAATGTAAATAATCTAACTTACTAAGTAGGTTAGCTTCTTTAGCCCTACCCCTACATTTCTTTAGCAAGGCATCTTTTATCTTAGCTGCTTGGTTAGACATAAATTAACCCTCCTTTATGTCATAAGTATATGAAACCTCAAACCACTTATAAAGAGGAGTAAATCTTATGGTGGAATTTATTGTTATTTGGGTAGTATTCGCCTTGGGCGTTTACTACTCCATAAATCTAGCCTCCCAGCTAGAAAGCATTCTAACTTGGGAGACTAAACTTGAGCCTAGCTATTTTTTGAGTTGGGCTTGTAAATTAGTATTCCTTGCAGTGTGTCTTTATGCTGCTTTGCAGGGAATGATACTGATAAATGTCTTAGTAGCTGTAACAGGCTACTTGGCCAATTATCAGATAGACCTCTATTCTGCTTCTGCGGAGGCATATAGAAGTCTATCTGATGAAAATGAAGAGCTACGTGAGAAACTGGGAAAATCAGTGTAGCGCATCATTCTCCTAAAACCTATAGCGGTGTACCGCTTTTTTTAGCTATCAGAAAACCATCTAGGTAGAGGTGCATAAATATCATAGTCTTGAGGAAGCTCTTCAGTGTCTTTAAAGTAAACACTGGATGCATAGTAGCTAGCTCCATGATAGAATATCTCTCCCGCTAAGTACCCAGATAAGTCTTCTATAGTTAATCTGTTACCTTCTATAGACATTCTATGTACATAGTCTATAACTTTGCATATCTCTTTTATTTTCTCTACATCTAACTCAAAGCTTAGTATAGTTTTTAGATAACTAATAAAAGCCCTAGAGTTATTATAGCTCCAAGGGTAAAAGATACTTCCAGGAGTATCCATTACTTTTTGCCAGTCTTGGTCTATTTTACAAATCTGATTGGCTATCTTTATAGCCCATTTATGGCTTACTCCATACCTTTTTTTTAAATGCCAAGTGCACTTCATAATGTAGTCTGTTATAAGCATAACCAGTAACCTTACTTATAATTAAAAAAGAGTTGAAAGGATTTCTTATGAACAGTAATATCACAAATGCTTTTGAATGGATAGCTAAGTTATTAAGTGCTATGGTGGTACCTACACTTCTATGGGTAAATTCACTAGAAGTAGAAAGAGCGGTTCAGGCAAAAGTTATAGAGGATATTCAAAAAAAGATATCAGCAAATAGCACAGATATAGATGGCATTCAAAAATTAGTTAATGATAACTCTGCTACTTTGGGTAAGATTCAAACCACTCTAGAGGGTATGAGCAAGACCTTAGAAGAAGTTAGAAAAACTTTAAGAGAGCATGAGGTTATGCACAGTAATAATACAGGCAGAAGAGCTAGGAGACACTAGTGAATTACGATGAGTTTTATATTATAGCCAGTGGTCTTTTAGCTCTAGGGATATATTACATGTTAGCTATAATATTGTAGGTAAGCCTGAGCTTCCTCAGGAGACATAGCAGCTTCGTAACCCATAGAGCTTGATGCGTCTGGATAATAGCCCATATCTGTCATAGTATACATAGAGGGGTCCATAGCTCCTGCTCCTTGAGCATCATAACCCATTACCGAGGATGGGTCGTTATACATCTGAGACAGTAAATTACCGTAACGCATCATATCTTCTTCACTCATATTAGACAAGGCATCTTTGCCTCCTTCATATAAGTTTTCCATCATGGATGGGTCGGGTTGCATTGCTCGCATAGCGGCTGTGCCTCCTACTAATCCAGCAGCTCCTAAGCCTAGTTTACCTAAGCGGGACTTAGGAAGTAACTTACCTAAAAAGGCATTTTTTTCTAAGCCACTCTGTTGCTGAGATACAGCAAGCTGAGAGCCTAAACTTCTATAGTGATTTACAAAACTAGCTAATTTATTCATAGTAATTCCTTTTATTTAAAACCTAAACTTCTAGCAGCTTCTGCATATCGTTTAGGTGCTATTCCTTTTCGTAATAAGTTTAATCTACGGGCTTGCCCTACTCTAGACATTAAAGCTTTGGTACCTGCAATAGCGGCGGCCCCACCCAAAGGTATAGCGGCAGCACCTGCCAAAGGATGGGCTGCAATAGCAGCACCTAGTGCAGGGCCTAGTTTAGTTGCACCTAGTGCAGAAAGTCCTTTAGCTGCTCCTAACCCTACTTGGTTACCTACCGCTAACCCAGGCTTTACCAAAGCCATGTTACTAATCCCCAAGGGATAAGCCCCCTTAGCTGCTATGGTTGGAGCCAATTTAGCATAAGCAGCATTGAGACTGTTTAAAAAAGGGCTAGCAACAGCTTTACTTCCAAAAGTAACCCCTCCCATAGTTAAAGCAGCAGGTACAGCTAACCTAGTAGCATCGAACTTACCTCCATAAACAGCCTTATTAGGTAAGTAACCTGCAGCGTACGCTTTATTATACCCAGATAACAACTTGTCAGCTATACCTGGTTTTTTAGCAGTCTGCATAAGTTGCTTATCTAAAATCTTTAAAGTAGCATCATCCAAGGCGCCCTGGCTTAAGTTACCTAGCCGGCTAAGTAGTTTACTAAAGCTCATACAGGAGGCCTCTTCATTCTTTCTTTGATGATATTCATAAGAGCAGGTCTACCAAAAGCACCTAACCCTGCTCCTATAGCACTACCAAGTAATTTATTATCTTCGTCACTGACCATATACCCCAGACCAAGACCTCCAAGAGTAGTAGTGGTAGGGCTCAGAAGCTTGTTACTTTGTTGGACAACTTTCATAAATTCTTCCGGGTTAGCTGCTGTAGGTATTTTAGCTAATCTAGAAGGAGCCTTACTGAGTAAACCACGTATACCTCCAAGAGCGCCTCTAGCAGCCCCTCCAAACACAGCCCCAGAAGCAGCTCCAATACCTAGGGCCGGAGCTAAGCCCATAGTGGGTAAAGCTAAAGCACTTCCTGCTAATCCTCCATATAAGGCACCTTTAGGGGCAGACTTTAAGGCACCTCCTACGCCACGAGCCAACCTACCTAGAATGTTAGCTTGCTTAACCATAAAATCTATATCGTTAGAATACATTTTAAATCCTCACCTAGTATTTATATTAAATATAACAGCATAATACTTTATTATAAACCATTGACATAACTTAACACTATTTTTATAGTGCATTTATGAGGAGCTTTAACTGAGGCAGTTAAGGCACTGCTCTCATATCTGTACCAACCCTAACAATAAGGAGCTCTCTATGGGAAACCCTAATTACCCCTCAAAAACTGGCCGACCTAGCGGCGGGGGCCGAGGAAATTCTCCAAAGAAATAATTCACATTATTTCTTACGCACCATTAAGTTAGTGCGTACGGGCCTTTAGCTCAGTTGGTTAGAGCCCCCGTCTCATAAACGGGTGGTCCCCGGTTCGAGCCCGGGAGGGCCCATACAAATTATTATAGGCATATATTTATAATGTTAAAAGTTATATTATTAGTAGTTATATTAGCAGGATCCTTGGTTATTACTATTAACCTAGATGAGAAGCCAAAGTATAAAGGTAGGTGTACTATAGTTAGCTATAGAGAAAGCCAAGGGCCTTATGAATATACCTATAAGTATAAACTACAATGTAAAAAAGCAGAGGTAAAGCCCCGTGACAGAAGAAGAAAAAAAGTATATACAGAAAGAGCAGCTAAAACTAGCACGTCAAGTAGCTTTAGAAGTAATTAGAGACTGCCCTTCTAATATTAAAAAAGAGTTAAACAGTAAGTTTGAAGAACTTATAGAAAAGGCTTCTAAGTAATGTGCTTCTACGATTATATAGATATGATTTGTATCTGCCTAGAAGTTGCTCTTTCTTAAGCTGGCAGTCACATGCTTCTTTTTTACCACATATAGCACACACAGTAATGTCATCAAATATCATAAGAACTCCCTTAATGCTGCTAACTAATTTTAAGGGCAATAATTAAAAGGACTCTCTTCGGGACTATCTGTAACTTCCATGTTTGCTTTAAATATAGGATTGCTAACGGTAGAATCTGTAACAGAGGTGTCAGCAGGAAATAAGTTTCGTTGCTGAGTTTCTAAATCATTTTCCTTTAGTCTTTGAGCATCTGTTTTCTCAGTTGCTTTATCTTCTGAACCAAATATAAACTTGAAAAAGTTAATCAAGGCTTGGAGATTACCATAGCTTGAAGAATGACCCATTATTAAAAGACCACATGTAGTAGCGTCTTCTGTAAATACAGGGCTAGTTTTACCTACAGAGGAGAAAGCGCCTCCGCCGCTAAATGTCTGTTGACTCCAGTTGGAGCCTCCTTCGCCCTTAACTTCGGTGTTATCCCTTTGGGCTCTTTGCAGTTCTCTTTGATAGCTCTGTTTCTCTGCAATTACCTCCCCTACAGTACCTGGAGAGCCATCATCTTTTCCAGCAACCAAATCCTCTGCGGTTAAGGCTATAGGCTCTCTTGGGGCTATGGATGTAGTTAATTTAGATATGCTTGCAGGAGCAGAAGTGTCTAAGGCAAAGTAATCTTTAAACATAGCCTCTAATTCAGTAACAGGACCATTACCATTGAAGGTCATAACTGAAGCACCTAAGCTAGTAGTTAGGCTAAGTAGATCTTGTAGTAACTGTATCATCCTATCTATGGCTGCTACTAGTCTAAGCAAGAAGTCCAGTACTGCTTTTAGCTCTGCGATTAACCTACCAATCCAAGCCAAGGCTTCAGCTAATAGAGTCTTTAAATAAGTCTCCAGTAAATCAAAGAAATTTAAAACTTCTCTAATAGCTGCAGGCATGAGATGTAGTACTGCATTAGTGCTAATCCATTTAGGGGTTAGCCCTGTAGGGCTGTATAAATCTTTTTTGCTGGTAGGAATAGAGTACTGCACATACTTAGGAATGGTGGTATCTATTCTAGATGTGCCTTGTATAAAGGCATAAGTAGGTTCTGAAGGTCTAGCTAAAAATTGCTTGTTAGAGCCGTCCTCCTCAGAACTAAAGGAGTAGACATCTATAGCACAGAGCATTACATAACCTCCCTCAGGATCTTCTATTAGATTGGGGGGTATAGCTCTACTATCATGAGCCTTAAGTAATATCCCTGAGTACCTGTATTCTATAAATACATTGAAATCAGCCAAAGCGTAAAGATTATTATTAGTATAAACATTTAGAGTTTCCTGCTCCGTAAGTTCATTAATCAGTACGTTATATATTCTAGAACCCTCTAACGTATCTGGTTGAAAATCATTTACTGGAGGTGCTTCTAGATTTAAAAAGTTTAAAGATATAAAAACCATTCTATATTCAAAGTTGTATTCTACGTTTCCATAGATACCACTGGTAGGAAACAGAGGAGCTACTATTATAGATTCCTGCACAGGACTTAACATAACGGAAGAAGCCTCACTGGCAGCACATTTTAGTGCAGGCTCTTCAGATACTTTGTGATCTTTGATTACGGGAGCCGGAGGTAAACCAGGAGCATTGGGGCGTCGATAGGCTAAATCGGAACTTAATATAGAGTTAAGCCTATACCAAGCATCCAGTAATTTATTAATAGAATTGGTACCTAAGAATATGCCGGCTCCAGCCCAGTAAGAGTACTCATTTATACAAGGCCTAGCTAAGTCTGTAGTATCATTTAGCTTCTTAATAATAGTATCCTGTAAGTAAGCTCCTCCTGAATTTAAAGAGCTAGCTGCTACAGCAGCCTTGGCAGTATCCCCTAAGATAAGAGGCTGAAAACTAGCTATAGAATTTATAGCATTAATTACAGACTCTTTAGCTGATTCGCTTTTTTTAGCTAACCGAAGGTTTATAGGGTCTTTTTTAGGATCTTCAGGTCTTAGTAGATTAGGATTATTTACCTTACCTATTTTAGGTGGTATAAAAAGAAGGTTAGCACCTATATTAGGGTTAAATAAGTTAGCTATGCTTCTAAGTATATCTATTATCTGAGTTATTATAGTAGACAATACGTTGACAGTGAGTGAAGCCAAAGCCTCTATAGCACTAAGAACTTCTACTACCAATTCTAAGGCCGCTGTGGCCGTAGCTAAGCCGTCTCTAGCTGTAGTTAAAGGATCTAGGGGTTCAGGATTTATGCCTGCAAAAAGGTTGGCAGAAGTCCATACATGCTTAGCTTTAGGGACGATATCTTTAATAGAGTCCGAAAAATCGGTACCTAAACTAAATATAGCATCTGCGGCTTCATTGAATCCTAGGTGCTTTGTAGCTCCGGTAAAGTTAGGCTTTAAGGCAGGGCCTTGGTGCTCCGGCCTAGGTTCAAACGTAGTATACATTACTTAGAACCTCTACGTCTAGCTTCTTTTTCTATATACTCCGCGTACTTATTAATCTCAGGTACCGCCTGCTTGACTTTAAGTTGGGCAAGCTTCTCTACTTGAATACTTAGTGTTTTTAATAATTTAATAGTATCATTTATATTTGGCTGTGACATATAAAAATATCCTTTAATAACAATGTAATCCTAAGGATCTACCTATAGGAGGAGCGGTCATAGAGGTTAACACACCGGCCATAGCTCCAGAGAAAAGAGGTGCAGCGGTAGAGGCACTTATAGGTGGAAAACAAGCAGCTAAAGCAGCTGTTAAGGTAGCTACCATAGTAGCATTATATGTAGTCATAAAATGAAAATGTTTTACATAACCATCTATAACAGGAGGTACAGGAGCAAGCCAGGGGCTAGGGAAACCTGCTGGAGTATCACCTACACCCGGTAAACCACCTAAAAGAGTATTAGGGGAGTTAACAACAACTCCATAAGCACCAGTACCTCCAGATAATGCAGTACTAGCAGGTACAGCAGTATCTAGTACTATAGACCCCGTAGTAAAAGCACCGCCAGGACCAAAAGTAGAGGTTAAATGAACATCTCCACCGCTATCTGATTCTATTCTTATCCCAGGCTTAGTAGCAGAGCCTACTCCCGGTAAGTAACTTCCTGCAGTTATACGGGTTCCACCGCTGGGAGAAGCTAGCACTAGAGTTTCATCTCTACCAGGAATAGCGGGAAGATTAGCTGTACCACCCGCAATTAAACTTAGTTTGCCATTCCCACTAGCTATAGACACAGAGGAGGAACCATCTAACTCTAATACCGAACCTTTCAAAATACTAGTTGCGGTACTAACTAGACTTAAATTCTTTCCAGATTTTATACTAACATCCGAGCTGTAAGTTCTATTTAAGGACTCTTCTGCTCCTCCCCAACTTTGAACTACTTCTCCGTTAGACTTAAATTGTACAGAGTTACCAGAAATAGTAACCACACCTTTACTATCAATAGAAAAACCTGCAGACCCTTTTCCCCCTGCCAAAGGGTATTTAATATCTAAAGGGTTACTTGCATTCATTGATATGAAGAAGTCAGCTTCTTCCTGCACATCTTCTATAGTATGAAAGCTACCTTGGGCAGTTTTATTGTTTAGGAAAGCACTAAGCTCTAGACTAGCTGCTTTATCGGCTCCGGGATCTAGAACCTCTAGATTTAGTAAGGCATTTCTATGCAGAATAGAATCTGCAGTAGTAATAAGTTTTGACTTACCTGAAAGTTCCATTAAGGACATACTAGCAGTTCCTGCTCTAACATCTAAACTATGTTCCTTGACATGCAACCTAGACTTATTATTAGATATACTTAGCTGCCCAGGTAATACGTCAGTAGGAAGAACGCCTCTAAAGTCTTCATTGGATTGCATAGTAGCTAAGGGATCATCCCCTATAACATCAGGATCTATAAACTCTGAGCTAGAGCTAGTTGGTACAGCCCCTAATATAATACCAGAGTTGACTCCATTAACTAGGTATAGAACCTTAGTACCTATTGGAAAAATAGAAACTAAGGATCCGGTCTCACTGGAGTTAGTGTGCTGCATAAGGAAACAGCATTCTACAGGAGTAGTATCTAAGGAAGAGGACTCCTGCACCTCAGCGCTATAGGTTAAGGGGTTTACAGAAACTATAAACCCCTCATTTATGGCAGAACCAGAAAAATTAGACATAGCAGTATAAACCTTACATGTTACTTGTATTAAGTATACACTACTACGAATCTAGTTCTACTTCAAAGATCCTGTTGCTAAATCTGTATTTTCGTCAGGAACAACATTACCTTGCCCAGATATATTAAAGAAGTTGTTAACTCCTGGGATATCTGTAGAAAGGTTTATAGGTAAGATTCTATCCGCAGAGCCGTTAACGTTCTCCATAACCACGTTTTGACCCGCTGCAATACCGATAGAGTAACTAGCGATCATACAAGACTCAATATAAAAACTACCCAAGTTACTACCAGCCTTGTCACGGAAAGCTACTACTAACCCAAAAGGAATTAGGAATAGTTCACTATCCATGTTAAAAACGCCGTTAGGGTGCTGATCAGTAGCAGCAGGCTCCGCTGGATTAAAGCCAGATAGGTTAGCATCGCTGATTATATTTTTATATAAGGCTCTATGTAAGTTAGGGCCTTTTGCAAAAAGTCTACCTACACTAAAGTTCACGCTAGGCTTACTGGATAAAAAGTAATTTCTACCAGAGCCGATAGCCTGTACAGGTTGTACAGCGCGTTGCTGACTTACTTGCATTTGTTGCAACATACCTACAGCAGTTAGATCGCTAAAGTTAGTAGCATTGCTTTTACGTGCAGGGCCCACTAATACTAGAGTATCATCTGGATGTGCGCTTGTATAAGCAGCGTTATCCATTAAACGCTCTATACAACTATTCTGAGGATTCCAATTTGTAATATTGGTTTGTTTAGCTAATGACATTTAGTTCTCCTATCCTGACACTACTTCTAGTATAAGTCTATTTAAAACCTTAGGTATCGTCACTAAAACATTAGCTTCTACTGTACCTTGATCGTAAGTTGCCTGTCTAACATACTCTACCGAGCCTGTAAGAAGAGGAGCTCCGATAGTAGATACCCGGCGGCTTTGTAAATTAGCTATACCAGATTCTAGGCTGGCTTGTATAATACCAAAGGTGCTAGGTACGATGTTCATAGTACCTGCAAATGGATCCAAAATTTCTTTGAAGTATCTAGAAACAAAGTCGAAGTTTGCTAACACAGATAACTCAGTAAACTCTTGTGTCCCTGCTTGCACACCATGGTAAGTATTTACTTGGTGTATACAGAAAGGAGCAGAGTCAGCTTCTTCTTGCTGGAATACAAGGTATCCTGCATCTGAAATCTGATCTAATTGATCATCTGAGAATCTAGTAAAGTTAGACAACCCTACAATACCTGCAAGACCTACAAAGTTCTTTGGTCGGTGTATCTCTAGTCTAGCTAGAAGTCCAGAGAAAGCTGCAGTAACAAAGAAAGCAGGCGCTTCTGAGTAGCTTAAATCCCCGATCTGCACAGAGCATCTACCTGGGAAAGTCAAGAAAAGCCTTTTAGTAGCTACAGAGTTAGCTACAGCAGTAAGAATTTCTATTTGACGAGGTATGTAGCGTCTATTAGCTAAACTACGTGAAACATAGTAGCTAGCTATTGATGCCGGATCCTGTGCTCCATCCCAAGTTACTTCGAGCAAAGTATTACTAGCAGAACTAACTGTACCTGTATGTGTAGCATCGTTAGAATCTACTAAGATAACAGTATCACCTTGTAAAACCTTACTAGCAGGCAAACGGAATGGGTTAGCTGGATCGCTTATGTTACCATTCGTAATAGTACCTGTAACAGAAGGGGCAGTATCTGAAGCAATAATATAATCAACTAAAGGAGCACCCTCACTAGTACCTAGACAGATACGGAACTTACCTTTCTTTGGAGCACTAAGTGACTCCGCAGCATTGGTGTAAGCTTGTATTGTAGCTAAGTTCTGAGTTAAAGGAACCATAGCATATACATTAGAGTTTTTGTTTAGAATAACTAAAGCATCTTGAAAAGCATCAGCTAAGCTTTTAGCAGCTGTTTCACCTTCTGCAGGAGTTAGGTCCAAGGCTAATACTCCAACGGATGAATCACCGCTGTTTAAAAGAGCAAGCTGTGCAGCCACTGCTAATTGATTACGCGGAGTTACTGAACCTAAAACGCTTTCTACATTATTAGCATTTACTGTAACTACTCCTGTAGAATTAGATACCAAGGCAACTGAGTAGCTAGAAGTTAAAGTAGCTGTTACCAAGTAGTAAGCGTCTAGTTTTAGGCGTTCTCCTGGACAGTTAAAAGAAACATCTCCAGTACTTAAAGAGGTAACAACCAGAGGGTTAACAGTATCTAGTTCACTTATAACAATATCAGCTAGTTCTGAAGCAGATAAATTTTTAAGTACAGCTCCATAACCTGTAGTAACTCCTACAGATACAAAAGGAACCGCTGTATCTAAGAATAAAGTAGTAAAGGTTTCATTGGCACCAACTACCTTAGCCTCTATGTTACCTTCCAACTCTAACTTAAACTTGGTGCCAGAGACTATATTGTTACCAATCTTTAAATCCACAGCACCCATGGTACTATTTAAAGCTGTATTATCGGCTACAGTTACTCCGTAAACATGTATAACATTAGAGCTTATGCTGATTATCTTGCAAGAGTGCTCATCATCATTACTATCAACTAGTGTTATAGTACCTCCAACCACTAAATCTCTAATAGCAGTGTTTACTTCTTCCACATCGCCATCCACAACGCCAGATGATAGATCAATAACTGATCCACTACTGTATACTAGTCGATTATAATGAGATTCTTTAGGCTTTACAACTACTGACAAAGCATCCAAGTTTGACTGAGCATAAGCACTTAAAGTACTAGCTAATGAAACTTGAAAAGGTGCGTAACTCTCTATAGTACCACCGTTAATAGAGCAGTTAGTAAACCCTAAAATAGATTCTACTGAAGCTTGAGCTGCTGACAAGGATAGTTCCAAATCTCCATCAAGGTCAAAAGCATCCGGTCCCAGGTCTATATCAGAATTTATAATAACACCTGCTTCATCTACAGAAAAAGTAGCGGCAGCAGCTGCATTAATATGTAAATCCACTCCAACAGCTATATCAGCTAGTCTATCAACCTTATGGACTTCAACATTATTTTTTTGTTCAACATGTAAGCCTACTAGACATACCTGCTGCGTAGGGTCATTGACAGTAACAACAGGATTTAATACTGTTTGTCGGACCTCAACTAATGGTCTAGGCATTTTTTTACTCCTATAGTGTAGACATTATATAGGAATTATGTTAAAAAAGCAGATTTTTAACAAGCCTTAGCTAGGTTCTACCGACCCAAATATACGGCTAAGTCTAACAGCTAGGGGAATTTGTCTCCAAGATATATCATATGTAAATTCCCCTGTAACCCGAGTAACAAAGGTTCTGTCGTCTTTCTCCCAAGGCTGAGTAGCGCCTAAAGTAATAGGAGACATATCTCTAAAGTTTAATACAGCTCTAAAGATATCCTCGCTCATAAGTATATGCGTAGCTACTATATCCCCTAAAGTACTGCTTTCCCCTCTATTCTTAGAAATGCAGTCTACAGAAATCTGGCCCCCACCTAAGCAGTAGAAATCTGTGGTATCGCTTTTTACGTCATAAGCAGCTCTGTTATTTATGGCTAGCTTAGAGAACACCATGCTTGATCTATTTATAAAAATTCCAGGTCTAGCATCTTTTTGCTCATAGGTATCAACAGACCCTGCGTCTATAAATATTCTAGTCTTATTATCCTCTTCAGAAAACTTCCAAGGGAAGTCTCCATAGTCTATGCCTGAAAATCTATCACGGATAACGGCTACATAAGCTCCTATAATATCTAGGGTAAACTTATCACCTATGTATTTATTAGGGTTTTTATAAAGTGTCATTAGTTAAGCTCACTGGGAAAGAGTACTCTATAGCTGTTCTAGCTAACTCGGATAACTGTAGATCTTGATGAACTACTATGTTGCTAGACTCTGTTTGCATCTTCTGCAATACTTTAAATCTTCTGTTAGTTTGAATATCTACAATTATATCTTCTAAGTCTATCAGGGGATAATCTAAAGTAACAAAGCCAAGTCTAGCTATCTCAGATATACCTTGAGTACCAAACTGCTGTTGTATAACGGTAGGATCTACTTTACCCCAGATGGATACAGGATCATGATAGCCACCCTGATAACCTGTAGAATAACACTCTCCACAAGTACTTACTACAACATCCTGTGTAAAGGAGTTATAACAAGTAGTACATCTAGGTCCAAAACGCTTTTTCTTTAGTAATACAAACACCGCACCATTTAATCTACTTAGGGTTACATATAAGTCTCTTCTAGCTTTTCTAGCTAGCCTAAACCTATGAGGCTGCATTTTATGTTCTACTGTAACCGGGAGGCTTAATACTTTTTCATCAGCGTTAGCATTAGAGCTTATTCTTAGTCTATACCAAAAGTTTTGGCTCAGCCCAAACTTAGACACCTCAAAGTCTTGGTAAAAGAAGCTATCCTTAGGTAGGTTTTCAGCTACAACAGTAAAAGGTCCTTCAGGGGAACCAGATCTAGCCAATTCTATATTACCGACAAATCCGTTAGGATCTGCTATAGACCACTGTATATGCATATATTCTGGGTATACAGGAAGTACCCGTTCTATCTTAGGTGTAATCATCTTATATATGTACTCTGAGCTATAGGAGAACTCATACTTCCAAAGCTATTTAAGTTTTCTTGTATCTTAATAGCTGTGAGCATTTGTATAAATTCTTGGTTAAACTGAGCAGCTAAGGCTGCATAGGCCTGCTGCTTATTATCTAAGCCTACAGGCTGTATGTTACCATCTTGATACATAGCCTCATTTCTTAGTTGCCTAGTAGCTTCGGATTTAAGGAGATAGCTACAGACACCCATTAGCAGTACATAGTCATTAGGAAAACTAGAAACCGTATAACTGGTAGGCCTAGCCACTACATTAGCCATAGATATAGTACGCTTTATAGCTTTCTCTGCTTCTGCATCAGAGAACTCTACTCCATCCACTAAGGGATTCTTATCTGGAAAGTCTCGTAGAAACTCTCTTACTTCTTCGGGATCTACTACCCAACCATCATACTTAGATTTATTTAATGGTGTACCTTGTATAGACATAAAGCCTCCTAAACTGCTACTTCAGCTACATCAGGCCCATATTCTGAGCCTTTAAAAAATACTATAGTATAGGTATCGCCTGCTTGTACGGGTATGGGAGCTATCCACCTACCTTCAGCATTAGTTAGCGTTCTACCTAAAGCATTATCTAAGCTATCTGATACATACTCAGATTTCTTGAATACATATATTTCTGCGGCATCTATAGGCTCTCCGTTTGGAGCCACATACCTAAAATTATCATTAACCAATGTATCGTGGCTAATAAGTATTTCATCGAACAGAACTCCTCTTTGCTGCTTTCCATTTAAAACATGTACCGTAACTGAACGACCTGCTTTATACTCCACAGAGTTGCTGAGATTATATACACTTACTTCAAGGATAGTATCAGGCACGGTAGATAAACCTCTAGATAAGGTATAAATATCACCATTAGCTGTAAAGGTGTGTCTAAAGGTGGTCCTTATTTCTTCTACATCATCTAAAGGGCTAAATACTTTAAACCCCGATAAATCAGATAATAGGTACATACCGGTAAAGGTATCTCTAATATAGGCGAACAAGGTTAACCCTGCTTTAATATTAGCTTCTATAAATAAAGTATCATCTTGGGCTTCGCCCTCTAGTACTTTAATACTAACTTCATCAGTAGTTAAGGATTCAATAGAGCCTTCCTCCAAAAATCTAGTGTCTAAGGAGTAATTACCATCTGAAAAAGCTGAGCAATCTATCTCCACTGTATACATACCTGAGTACACTTCTCTATAAGGAACTCTATACTTAGCTCTCTCTAGATTACTAGTAACTAAGTGCAGGTGTAACCCAGCTACAAAGCTAGATGTTTGAAAATTATATACAGCCCCATCAGACTCTCGTATTAAAAAACAAAATATAGTTTTACCTTTTTTTCTAGCTATAGAATGTGCTAAAGTTCCCATACCAAAACCCCTTCAGGAGAGAGTAATATGATCTATAATAAAAGACCAGGAAGTAACGTATCTCTAACAATTATAGGCCCAGAAGAAGAACAGACCCTACATAGAAACCCAATATCCGAGATTTTAGGGGCTATGGATCCTATGGAACACTTGCACCAAGCCCTTAAGTCACAGGTCTTAGGCATGGCTACCCAGAGAGAAGATCCGGAGGCTGTAGATCATCCTACCCATTACAGAAGTGATAGTGGTTTTGAGGCTATTGATGTCATTGAAGCTTGGGACCTAAACTTCAATTTAGGTAGTGCCCTTAAATATATTTGTAGAGCAGGGCTTAAAACTTCTAGAAAAGAAGACTTACAAAAAGCTATTTGGTTTTTAACCAGAGAACTAGACTCAGCCGATAGTTAGCCAACTAGAGCCTGTGGATACAAAAATTTTTGCCTGACCTGCAGCTACTATTTGATTTGAAATACCTACCACTCCTACAGGACTACTAGAAGCATTACCTAATATAATGACTACACCTGCATTACTGCTAGCGTCAGGTAGCTGAGGTATTAAAGCTGAGTCATTAATTACATAAAAGCAATTATCTACACCCAACTCACCACTCTCAGTTACTTCTTTAGGGGTGATAGCTAGGCCTCTAACTAAATTAAGGGTTCCCATATTTAGGAATGAATATTTTTTAACATCAACTTGTTTGTTAGAAGCCATATTTTATTAAGCCTTTACACTATATACCAAGAAGTTCCATCAAAAATAACTCTCAAAGAACTCTTAGCTGGTATATCCACTCCGGAACCATTAGTGTAAGTAGTAGCCCCATCCGCTGCATATAAGTTTTCTGCGCCTGGAGGTTGTAACTTAAGATGTGTATCTACTTGCCCATCCGCTTTTCTGAGTATTATGTACTCATGACCATCTCTGGTACCATTAGAAGGTAAGGTAAGTACTATTGCACCCGAAGTGGCATCAGCACAAATTAAGTGTTC
>Ga0222718_10002889_pt1 | contig 15048 bp, 16 predicted proteins | sample C33_27DmetaG_FD_165045 | JGI IMG/M metagenome (GOLD analysis project Ga0222718, IMG submission 165045) | Estuarine water microbial communities from San Francisco Bay, California, United States - C33_27D | ecosystem: Environmental > Aquatic > Marine > Unclassified | place: USA: California... | reverse complement strand
AATTCAAAAGTGTACACGTACACGATAAGTATAAAACCTCACTCAAACCATTTAAAAATGTAAAAATGTATCCAAACGTTGCGGATCTGACTGTAAACATGGATATGCCGCGAACCATCGCGACGTTTGTAAATCCGGATGACTACGAACACGAACGAACCATGGATCAACTCATTGAATGGTGCGACAAAGAAGACACCATCGTAAACATGAACATGGAAAATTTCAAGACGAGTGAATTACACGCGGAAAAATGCAAAGACAAGGGTATACACTACATGGCTGGTGGTGTATCCGATAAACTTTTGATCATAGATGGTCCGAAAGACATCGTCGACGCACAAGAAATTTTCTTTCGAACATTCGCTAAAAAACTCACACACGTTGGCGAGGATCCGGGTTCTGGTCACTTGATTAAATCCGTACACGAAGCGATGGAATGTACATTATATCAAGTGTACGCAGATATCTATGCATATTTCAATCAAGATGCATCAATCATAAACATACTGAATGAACTACGAAAAACTGATGTAAATGGTCCAATTTTAAAACACACTATAAATCGAATGTATACCGCACCACAGTACGAAGACATCGCACACGAAAATTTGAGATCCACGTGGTGCTCTATTCAGGCATTAAATACGGGTGTGTGTGTGCCCATATTGCAGTCAAACGCAAACGCGCGCTCAATGAGCAGAGATTTGAAGTTGACTGAAACGTCGCAGGTGTTCAACAAATTTACCGACAATTTGGTCGCGTTACAAACCGTGCGTTTTATGTATGCGATGGTATACATCGAAGCCACGCGAGCGTGTCCACAACTTAAAAGTTGCATAGAATCGAGTGCGCTCGAGTGTGACATGTTCAAAGAATCAAACCCATATGAGGTCTTACAAGAGACTGCACTCTATGCGAAGACCTTTTCTATTCATTGTATGCACGCAGGTATACCGTGTCCGTCCATTCAGGCCGCGTTATGCGAATATTATTTTTGGGCTCAAACGAAAACTTCTATGAATTTCATTGCATCTCTGCGCATATAATTTTATATATATAAATTAAGCATGTTTATTGTAATATTTCTAATCGCTATACTTATACTCACAAAACATATATTAAATGCACCTCGTGTAGAATATAAGTCATACATGTTGACCACTGACCCCAATGGAAAACGTGCACGTAATTTCATAGACACATACGATCACACCGTACCTTTAGAAATAGTACAGGGACCCGATACTCGAACACCCGAATCCGCAAAAAAGTTTTCTAAACTCGTAGAACCTAAATATTACAGACAAGCTCTCAAATTATATTACGATAAAAACGCGGTGAGACCAAACATAACATATTTTAATTTAGGAGCCATAGGTTGTTATGCAGGTCACATGAACATATACGATAGATGTTTCAAATCCAAAGAAAAATACGCACTCGTGTTTGAAGATAATGTCATCATCACACACCACAAATTTTTTGATGAAGTTCAAGAAGTGATAAACGAATTGGGTGATAACTTCGAATTATGCTTTTTTCATTGCCTATCGCGATACCCCGCATCGGAAAAAAATAGAAGTGGGTTGGAACTCGTAAAATGGATATCTAGCACTAAATGTTATCTAATTCACGTTGAAAATATGAAAAAATATACGAAATATTTTGAAATCATGGATAATCACATCGACATGAAACATGAAGATTTGATTTTTGAAGGTGCACGTATTTATTATAAAGATCTAAGACACTGTATGCTCATAGACAGATCGCATGCGAGTACAATAGGACACAGTGATTGGAACGACAAGCAATTCTTTTCGAAGAGATATCCGGATGCGACCGTGGACCTCCTAGAGAAGGGCTATTAATTTTTTTGTACCGTGAACATAAGATGGTAATCGCTGTACTTATAAATGAAAAAGTTGACGACATACACGAAATAAACGTAGACCTATCGCCCGATAAAAACGAAATATACAAGATACTCAGGGGAAATGCAACTTTTATCGGGCAATGGGAAGATGAACTTGTAGTAATATTAAAATGTAAGGAATCGCCATTTAAATTACATAAAAACGAAAATGTATTACCTAGACCATTCTCTAACATGGAAATTGATGGAAGAATATTGCTCATACGAATGGACGCTGATTCGGAGCCACAAGATTTTGTGATAGAAGAATATCAAAAAATGTTGGAGGAAACTTCGCATAAAACAAGAACTCTCACTTCCAAGGTACATCCTGTGGTCTAAACCGACACGCACTCTTGAGAAACTCAACGAATAATTCAAAATCTTTCTTTGGATCTTCGAGATTGTCGATGGAATCGAGTACTTTTCCAACGTATGCATTGTATTTTAAATGACCACCGTGGTGTGTTAACCTATTTTGCCTGAGTCCAGGCGTTATATATCTGGGCATCATGATTATGTTTTTGCCATCATTCACATCGTATCTGAGAAACTTAACGACTGGATGCCTTTTAAATTGGCGTGGTATGACGTGATGATCTTCTATATTTTTTATACCCATGCGCATTTTAAAATTGCGTCGTAAAATGGAACCATATCTCATACTATTCTCTTGGATAACTTCTTCACCGAGACGCATGAGTGAATCTTCGAGTTCATCGACTTCGTACCACGCGTCGTAACACTCACGACACGAGTCTTCCTCTGCGCATATTTTTTCTGCTTCGCGTATGGCTTCCCTGAATCTGAAACGTAAACGATCGTTACCGTGTATTTCAGATTTTACAGACACCGATGGTTTTTTATAGATAGTTTCAAGTATAGTGGTACGGATTTTGATACGCCTGTACTTGTAAATATCATGGGGTTGGTACGATGCGCGTATCATCTACGCTATTATGTATGGGTATTTTTTACGCTCTTCTTTTGTGCGCATGAGTTGAACCAAGCCAAGAAATGTCACGAGTACGAGTATCGCATCTTCGAAATCTCGAGTCGCGGAAAACGAAATCACGAATAAAGAGACCAACTTAAACCAAGTGCTCGATGTAAATCTCTTTAATATTTGTGGTGCTTCACTGATTGGATTAATACCAAACATCGTGTGCAACAAAATTAGTATCCCATACAACGTGTTATGATTCAGTGTACTATCGATAAATGGATAAAAATTCATGGACGCCATCTTCACACCCCCGTAAAGGGATGCAGCTATGACAGGTATGAGAATAGCGGTATTCTGGAGAAAAGCCATTTATATATACTAATATTAATTTTTACATATGGGGTGCGTATGTAAAAATTAATATGCTCTTAGCGGGGCTCGAACCCGCGACTTTGGCGTGCCTTTGTGAGAATGAACTCACGCGAGTATACTATCGTATAAGCACCACACTCTGACCAACTGAGTTATAAGAGCTTCATTTCATATCTACATTACACACCTAGTCTTTAAATTACTGAAATGTTGATACAACATCGTTAAACGTATCTTCGTCTACATACGTTTTCATTATGTCAACGATCGCTTGATTTCCACTGCACACCGCCCCGATGAGCGCTGGGCGAGCCATCACATCCATGTATTCGTGATAATAATTCCCGAGTGCAGTCTGACATGTATTAAGAAACATCATCATCATCTCGAGCGCTTGGACTTTGTTTTCATGAATCGCAATCCAATAAATACTAAAGTTCTCACATGTGTGTTTTTCACTTTCGTAATCTTCGTACACGTGATTCGCATGTTCGAGGATTTCGTGTTCGAGTGCACGGAGCGCGTGAATGTTACCGTCTCTGATAGCGCGTTGGAGTTCCATTTTATCGTTTAACGAATCTATTCTTGTATTGACTTAGGTTGTTTCTATTCTTTATATTTTTAAGGTCATTCGAAAATATCTGATAAGATTTATCAAATAACATCTTGTCTATGATGTACATTTTGTCGTTTTTACTGAGATTAGTCGTATTATTAAAAAAGAAATCCGCGACTTTCTTTCTACTTCTAAAATGCCTATTAAGCATGTTTATTGATATATTATTTCCATTTTTCGCTTCATTCCTGCGTGAATCTATCATAGAATACATCATGAACCCTTCTCTCATCAAGTTCTTTCTGTTTTCCGCTTTTTTGAGCATTTCGTCTAATTTTTTGTAAAATTCCCTGCGTTTTTTGCGTTCTGTATTAACCATATTTAGTATCTTATTTTGTATATTATTTGGTAGTCTATCGTTTGTTAATCGACGAAACATATATTTTATAGATACATAAAAAATTATATGGAGTTTGAGTTAAGACTATTTTCGTGTGTTATTTTAAGATGCGTATGTGGCTGGCCGCAAAACAATTCGTCACGCACGCGCGAATGCATCTCGTCATGAGTTTTATACAGGATGGTATATGCAGAACACTGGACAGAGTAAAAAAAGAATATGTGCGTTACATTAGATTGCATGAGTGATTGGGGTGTTCAGCAGCCAATTCAGTCGCACGATGTTTGTCGTAACACGCGGAACTTAGTCTATTTATTGTCTTCAGTCGTATTGTTTATTGGTGTGATTTGGTATCTAAAATTAAAAGCTTGAAATTAAACACTCGCACCCCTTGTGAGATCGAATGATTTCTTTCGCCGTAACCACCGGGTGATCGCATCCTTTACGCGATTATCAGCTCCGTATGTGGATGAATCTATCACACTCAAACCATTACACACATCGGGTTTATTTTCTTTATCAGGGAATTCTTTATTAAATTCACATATAGTGCGATAGGGTATATCCGGAGCTTCATCCAATAGGCGATCATATTCAATGCGTTGTTTTTGTACAAAGTCTAAGGCATCGGTTCTATGTTCTACATCTAAAGAAAGCTCCATGTCTATGTTTCTGTAAAACTTTGAATATTGGATAGACATGACCGAATGTGCTTCCATCATGGTTGAACTGTTACTAAATTTAGATATGGATGTCAATATACCAACAACTACATTTAAAAAGGCAAATGTATATTGAAAAATGATAATGTTTCTCTTCATATCTGGCGAAACATTATCATCACTTGGATTAAGTACGGCAAACCCACCTACACCCGTTATAGATGATATTATGATACACGGGTACGTGAGTGCGTCTGTGAGCCACTTATAGTGCATCCTCGCGTGGTTATGTAACCATCTATAACCCGCCGCCCTCTCTGCCCAGCGCCTGAGGAGTCGCTCTTCACGTTCACACCAATGGTGGGTGTTCATTATTTAACGCAGAGAAATTAAGTGCTTGACGCCTCGCGAGACGGTCGACTTCGTTGTTCTTTTCATTCGTGGAGTGTGCCTTGACCCACTCGATCGTGACACAAATGTTTTGATTCATGAGCTCTAGTAAGCGCACCCATAATTCTTTATTGGCGACGTCATTACCAGTACTTGTCTTCCATCCATTTGAGACCCATTTTTTAGACCACTCCGTGAGTCCCAATTTTACATACTTACTATCCGTGTAGATAATGACATGACGTTCATTTAATTCAATACACTTTTCGAGAGCCCGAATAACAGCAGTCATTTCCATGATATTATTCGTACTCGTGCGAAATCCACCTTCGAGTGTGAAGTCTGGATCGTAACACTTCGCCGCCCATCCACCCGGACCCGGATTATGTAAACAACTGCCGTCTGTATATATTTCTATCATACTTACACGTGTATCGGTTTTTAACTTTAATATGCATTCGCTTTGTAGCCGTATCCACTATTATTTGATATGGATTGCGTATTAAGAGGTAATTGGTTACCAATGTTGCGATTATAGATAGGCATCGGTTTATAGGTATTCATTTTAGCTGTACCGTTTTTAGTTTTATCGAAACGCACGAAATATACGATTGCCAAGATGAGTACCACAGCACCCACACCGACCATGATGACACCCATATTAGATCTCGCGGGTTGTGCACGTTTTACCGCTTGGACTTCGGCGACTGTGACTGGTTCTACTGGAAGTTCTGGTTGTTCCGGTTGTGATTCAGACATGTTTATATTATGTACACAATAAAATTTAAACACGCGGTTTACGTTTTAAATTTTATGGTTTGATTTTGTCTATAATTAATTAAACTAAAACGAATTTAGTTGGAGAAGGCGAGGCCACCCATACCGGATTGGATGCGGAGGACGTTGTAGTTGGTCGCGAACATACGGAGCGTGGTTTCGGCGATACCGGCCTTGGCCTTGATAGCGACTTGGGCATTGTCAATACGAGAGAAGTTGCACGTACCGGTTGGTTGGTGTTCTTCTGGCTTGAGCGCGAACGAGTACGCGTACACACCGGGCGCTGGGGAGCCGGAGTGGTGAACGAATGGTTGCACTTGGTTGAAGTACTTACCGGATTGTTCCTTGAATCGGTCTTGGCCGTTGAGGACCAATTTGAAGGTGTCCAAAGTACCGTTGTCATCTTCGGAGAACTTGGCACCTTCGCTGAGCACGAGTGGGGCACCAACGAGCGAATCGGAGATGAAGCAGTTAGACACGGTGCCGCGCGCGACGTTGGAAGTGACGGTCGCGTGGGCGTTGGCGGTGCGCCAAGAATCGGTACCGTCATCGAGGCAGAAGACGAGTTCCTTGATTGGGTGGTTGTACGACAAGCGCTTTTGCACTTCGGTACCCGCGGTGACGGAATCGGTACCGGTGTGTTGCACTTGCTCGATGAGGTATTCGTGACCCTTTTGGGCGAAACGGCGTCGCTCTTCGGTGTCCAAGTAGATGTAGTTCGCCCAGACCTTGAAGGTGGAGCCGTCGGTGACGGTCGCGAAGGCGCTCGACAAATCGAAGTCGAGACGGACTTCGTGGTATTGGAGCGCGATGAGTGGCAACGCCAAACCTGGGTTGCGGTTGAAGAAGAAGATGAGTGGCAAGAAAATCTTGTCGCCCGCCTTGGTCGCGGTCGTCATCTTACCGTAGTTCGCTTTCTTGGATTCATCCAAGTAAAGCTCGGAGTACAAACGCCACCACTTTTGGTAGTGCTTGTCGATGCGCTGACCGCCAATGGACAATTCAACATCCTTGACCGCACGCTCCGCAAGCCAGGCATCATCAGTCACGGCGGTGGCACCGGACTTGAGTTCGACGTACATGTCGGCGACCAAATCCCCGTTACGCGCGACGGTGACGGAAACGCGGCCATCGGCACCTGGGGTACCGTTGACGGTTTGTTCGATGTTTTCCATCGCGAAGTTGGTGTGACGCTTGTACACCGCTTGGAAGAAGGTAACCTTTGGGTTACCAGTCAAGTAGACATCTTGGGCGCCATAGGCGACGAGTTGCATGAGACCACCGGCCATTGTGAGAGTTTTTGTACTATATACGGAGAAAATAATTTCGCGAAAAAACTCAGTTTGATTTTTCCTGGAGTATTGTATAAATGTCTGATCAAATACAAGTCGAACCAACACAAGAAATATATGAAACTGATTCCGAATCCGAATACGAGACCGAGAGTGAACTTGAAATTCAGATCGACGAGGATCAAGATGGGTCACAGCCACAGGAATTCGACGACGAAGAAGAAATGCCGGAATGGGCGGTCATGGGTGAAGACGACGTTATCGGTCACATCACCGATGTCGCGACGTCCCTTTTTTCAACGGAAGAGGGTGATACAGTGTGTAGCGCATTAGTATCTATATCTAAACAAATTGAAACCCAAAATAGGATTATGGTCAAAATATTGGCTCACCTCCAAAAAAGTACTTAGAAAAATAACCCGTGGGTAGAACAAGGAGCTGTCGATGATAGAAACACATTACATCAATCACGATGCAAATCCGACCGAGACGAATCAGGTGATGTGGATGAATCACATCCAGGGTCTCAATCCGGAGCAGCTCATTAACCTTTTGACCCAATTGGAAGACATGTGGGACATAATGAGACGTGATGATGAAGCGGTATCCTTCCAACTGGGTTTTAAAAATTTCTTTACACCCAACGAACTTAACCATGATTCCGGTTTACCGATGACTAGCATAGATATCGAAAGTATTTCTGCAAAACACCAACGCATGAATTTACAATTAGGACAATTATATCACAGAGCAAATGCTCTGAAGATTCTTGATCTCGATGACGGTGATGATATGAAAATATCAACTCGAATTAATCGTTTGATAGACCAAGTTGACGACGCGTGGCAGATTGTATTCAGACATACACGAATCTACGAGAGAATCAACAACCCAACTTATATCCCCATAAACCCCGAAACAGACCCATCTATATTTAGGTGTTCTACATTACCGTCTTCTCTGGATGAATTGAGCCCTTATCAACAGGCCATATTGACCATCTTGAAAAAACTTTATGAAAACAACATAAAAAGATACAAGGGGCACTGTTGCAAACAAATTCGCACGGAAGAAGGTCACGATACTCGAGCTTGGAAACAGGAACACAGAATACAGGACTACGTATACGGTGTAGCGCAGAAAGAAACTGAATTTGAGTTATGGAAAAATCTTTCGTGTAGGGGTTCTGCATATTCCGATGTGATCCGTCATTTAACGAACTGCAACGACATGCAATTTCCAGAGATTAAACGTAACAGACACGTGTGGTCTTTTAAAAATGGGGTTTTCGTGGGTAAAAGTTGGTCGGATAAGACTGCGCTCTATGAAACGGCATTTTATACATACGACTCAAAAGAGTTTGCAAACTTAGATCAAGCTATCGTGAGTTGTAAATATTTCGATACTGATTTCGAAGATTACTCGTATACAGAAAAGTGGGAAGATATACCGACTCCATATTTTCAGTCAGTCTTAGATTATCAGAAATTTGATTCCGAAGTGTGTAAATGGATGTATATCATGGGTGGGCGTTTATGTTTTGACGTAGGGGAATTGGACGGGTGGCAGATCATTCCATTCTTGAAGGGGATCGCGCGATCCGGGAAATCGACACTCATCACAAAAGTGTTCGCTCTTTTCTATGACGTGGATGATGTCCGGACATTATCTAACAACGTGGAGAAGAAGTTCGGTCTTTCTTCGATTTATGATGCGTTTGTTTTCATTTCACCTGAAATCAAGGGGGATATCTCTTTGGAACAGGCGGAATTTCAATCCATTGTATCCGGGGAACAGGTATCCTGTGCGATTAAACATGAAAAAGCGAAGACGATGACATGGAAAGTCCCAGGTGTATTGGGTGGAAATGAAGTTCCCAGTTACAAAGATAATTCGGGGAGTGTTCTGAGACGTATGCTCACGTGGAATTTTGGTAAACAAGTGAAAGATGCCGATCCCACACTCGATAAAAAGCTCGAAGCTGAGATTCCTATAATTCTTCAAAAATGCATTCGCGCATATCTAGAATACGCACAAAAGTACGCAAACAAGGACATATGGAACATAGTCCCACAATATTTCAAAGATGTACAAAGACAAGTCGCGACCGTTTCGAGCACGCTCGAGAACTTTTTACAATCGCCTTACATCAAGTACAGTCCAGATCTCTGCTGTCCTCAAAAGTTATTCGTTGAAAAGTTCAACGAACATTGTACCGCGAATAACCTCGGAAAACCGAGATTCAATCAGGACTTCTATGCGGGGCCTTTCAGTCAGAGAGACGTGGAAGTGCGTCAGCACACCGCATTATACCGAGGTACACCATTCAGTATACAACCGTTCATATTTGGTTTAGATATAGTTAATGATACCCTCGTATCAAACGAGGATGATGTGTAATAAAAATATACAATTACATTAGATATGGAGCGTCCGCAATCCCTTCAGAGTTTTATAAAAAACTCAGGAGTTGACGTGAAACGCGCACAGCCAGCACCTGCGTTTCCCACGCGTCTTAAAAACACGGTGATAAACAATCAGAACATGGGTGAATTTGCGCAATACGTGACAAATAGCAATAGCAATAACGATAACGCGTATAATACAAATTTAACTTTGAGTGGGCTCAATTTGGGTATGTTTAACGCGACGGTTAACAAAAACTTCGATGCCGAATCGCGTTTAGATTTAAAGTATATACTGCAAAAAACACCACTCGGGAAAACACCCATCGGAGAGGGTTTATCCATAGACACCAAAGAAATCGTTGGTCTTTATGGAAGATTCAAAACTGGATTTACTCACACCAAAGAATATGGAAAAAAGGGTGACATAAACGCAAATTTTTTTACTGTTCAAGTAAAATTTACGCTCACGAATGGAGTTGAGACGAACGGCGGAACGGCCAATTTTTACAAAAATGGCAAGATACGATTTTCGGGTGGTTTCGTGGGTAAAGATTCGCAAATTGAAAATCAACCCGAACTCATTCGCCGATTTATCGTAAAAAAATACACGCGCGGACAGGCATTTTTATACAACCCATTTGAATACAATAATTTAAGTGGTCAATTCAGAATAAATGGTATTATTTTGGATATGATGCGTCTGAATTCTAAGAGTCAAGCGTACGGGTTTAAATCAAATTATGAACCCGAGCTTTCTCCGATGATGTACGCGGTTTATGAAGGTCACAAATACATAATAGCGAAAAGTGGCGCCATACAAATATCGGGTGCTAAAAATCCAAAAGATTTGAATGTGGCGTACACAAAGGCGACTAGATTTTTCTCGATGTTGAAATCCAAAGGTGAAATAAAAATTACAGCTGCTATACCCAATAAAACACGCAAAGTGGTTTCTAAAAAAGCCACCACGTGTCCTAAATCGAGACGACCACCGTGTAGTCAGGGGTATCGAGCCAAGAAGAATCCACAAGGTGACGAGTGTTGTTACAAAATACCAAAAAAGCAGACGGCTCGAAAGTCTCCGGTGAATGCACCGAAGATCACATACGATAAGAACGGTAAAGTGATGATAGGTAAGAAGAAATGTGAAGCGTTGACTAAAACGACTCTCATACAAATGGCTAAAAAACTGGGTGTCGTTGGAATAAAAGATAAGAATAAAAAGGAAAAACTTTGTACTATGATTAAACAGTTCGATCTAGGAAATTCAAACTTTAAAGTCGGAGATAAAGCGTGTGTCGACTACAAAAAGAGTGACTTAGTGGCGATGGCATTAGAAAAAGGTATAGAAGTCGATAATTCTGATACCATAAAAACCTTATGTGAAAAACTTAAGATCAAACAAACTAAAAATCGAAAGGAACAAGCCAATAGGACTCGCATGAACAAGATGATTAACATGGAAATCAAACGAAATGCTGAAGTAGAAAAAATAGAAAAAAAGAGACGCCTCAATAAAAATAGCATAAGAAATGACATAGAAAAATTATATGGACCGAGATGGATTAAAAAGTTCAAAAATGTTATGAACATAAATAAAGACGTAAAAGAACTATCAAATGTTCTAGATAACGCTGTAAAGTATAAAAACCTCGTTAACAAGAAGGGTGTTTTGAAGAAAATGCCTGCAAATGACATCAAAAGGAACATGGTGTCGGAGTGGAAGACCGCGCGACTGCAAGAATACAAGAAAAAGTTGATTCAAAAGGAATACGGTAAACACGGGAGTGTGGTTGTGAATTATATAGTTACATACAATCCAAGCAAAACTGAAATTAAAAAGTTCATAGAAAACTATAAGAAAACACGTTCTAATTTAACTAAGAGCAAGTGATACTTCTATTTATGAGTTTTGATGGTTCGGAAGCCTGTTTAATGTGCTTTGTGTGATATGAAAAATCATATCCAGCGAATCTCTTTTTTATTTGATCTGATATACCGACCGATTCAAATTGCCGTGCCGTCTGGGAACACACGGACTTACGTTCAACCTCAAGTAATCGATCTTCCATCATGATGAATTCTTTTATCGATTCTTCACTCAATCCATCACGTTTCATGGCTTCAACCATATCGGTCGACATTCCATGTGACATGTGGAAGTTTTTAGATTTGTACCCCATAGAACCCACGTTTTCTTTGCTATATTCGACACCAAGCATGAAATACAAAACGATTAGTATTACAAATATGTTGATAATCATTTACTAGTATTCAATATATTAAATAAATCCTTCACCTTATGAAGAATGTTAAACAGATCATTATCATCCTTCACAAGTTTCGGGTCAATAATTTCCAATTCAATTTGGTACGTGTTGGGATCTTCTGTATCCAAGTCTTCGACATCCCCTTGAACGATCGTCATGTCTATAGATAAATTCTTGCGAATAAAAGACATGCGTCTCTTTGTCTTCTTCATGTCCATTTCACCTTCATAATCTTCGATTGGGTGTTCAATCGAAACACCGAACCTAATATCATACGGTGCATTTATGAGTTTACCAAAGTCCTCGTTGTGGACTTTGTCTTTTTTGACAATCTTTTCTTCGGATGTATCCTCATCAATTGAAATTCGAAGATTATCAGTTTTACGATAAAAAACTTCTTCCGACCTATTCACGACCCGTTCCCAGCCGTCGTATTTCTTAAGACCTTCGAGGATGTTTTCAAATCCAACTTTTCCGACATCGGTATCAAATGTACCACAGTTAAATTTACCAACTCTAATTTCGAATTCAACGTGTTCTTCATTTCTGTATTTGTCAAAAATCGGTTTCACGTTATCAAACACGCGTCTGACGTCCATGGTTATTCAAGATACTCACGCGTCTTCTCCTTAAGTATTTTTTATATCCTAAAAATATATGCATGGGTTTTACAACTTAGGAAACACATGTTACTTTAATTCCGCCATTCAGTGTCTTCTTCATACCATACCTATATCTGAATACATATACAAGAGTCAATATGTCGGCGATTGCAAATTTACCAAACTTTACTATGATTTGGTAAAAATGTATTTTAGTGAACAGAACTCTGGGTGCATCGATACAACTGCATTACTCGCAGAGTTTCAACGTACATTCCCTAGATTTAAAATGAATGAACCACACGATAGCCAAGATGCGCTGTTTTGTATAATAGATATATTGGAAAAGGAGTATTCAATCATAAAAGACATAATATACGGAAAAAAGACCCAGATAACCATATCACCGAAAGGTAAAAATACGAATGACGTCGACTATAGCATACAAACACTCACCGTAGACGATCATGTGTGCAAAGTCAGTGATTTGATAAATAAAAGTATGAATTGGAACACACTCGAGGGATACACCGATGACGATGGGAATGTTCATCACGTCGCGACGACGCGGGTTATTTTCAAGAAACTACAGCCGGTAATGATCATTTCATTCGATAAGAAGAGTCGTATACATTTAGAAGATGTCATTACGTTTGGTGACGACATTAAATATTCATTACAATCATGCATAATACATGAAGGTGTACAATGGGGTGGTCACTATTATTCCGTAACGAAGTTTAATGATAAATGGTACGCACAAGACGATGAAAATATATTTGAAACTACCATGAAGGAAGTAGCTGGGTATTACGTGTTAATATACGTGCTCAATAAATAAAAACATCAAAAGTTTCACGGAGGTGCTTAGATTCAATTACATACATTTTAAAAAGTCAGTCATTTTAATGTCCTCCTTTATGTTTACGAGCGTTCTATAGAACGTGCGTCTATTATTTGGGTGTGTTTTATCGGTGCGCTCCATGATGGGCATCCACCACATTGGAATGTCGTCGATCATGTAGCGACATTCAACGATCATCTTATCTCTCAACCAAGATGTATCCATTTTATCCCTCGGTATGATTGATTCAAACACGAGTTCCCCCTTTTCTTGAACGTATAGTCGCCACTCACCGTTCACTAAATGAGTTTGAAAGTCTATCGTGTTCTTTTCTTTTGGTTTCCATTTAAACATAGTTTCGTGCGTACCAATTTTAATAGGACAGTTTATGGGTGTGAATATGAGACCGTCTATGTCTTGGGTGACCGTGGGTAAGTAATCATCCAAGAAGCTTTTAAAATCACACATGAGATGAAACGTCTTCACTTTTAATTTTGTCGCATCATTCTTGAGAGACATCAATTTTTTGCAAACATTTTCACAATGCTCGAGTCGATCGATAAAATGTTTATGTCCCACGATTACACCGGAGTCGATGAGACAGTCGTACACCATGAACATATCTTCGTATAATTCACCTTCAAGTATAGTACCTTCGTATACGGGTCGTCTAAAATTAAGTTTACACAAATACATATCGAGCGCTCGGTTCACCAATACACACACCCTATGCTTATCATACATGAATGCCATTAACATGAAACGGACACCATCAGTCTTTTCACACACCACATAATCATTCTTACGGAGCGTATCGAAGTGTTTGTATTCAATCGATATGGGTTGGCAACCGGGGAATCTCCTATTGACACCCCATTGCGTTTCCATATACTTTATCGCGTATGTGTAAAGTGGGTCATCCCTCTTTACAGATACCCGTGACATCTGTTTAATGTTTCAATTTAAATCTTTAATTAGCTTTAACTCCGGCAGCGTTCAGTAAGTTACTTATACACTCGTGTGTATACGTCATCGTCAACTTAGATGCCGTATATGCATGAATTTTGACCCCCAATTCTTTGAATTTTGAAAACATTTGTTCCATCCGTGGGGGCACCCTATAATCGTATGTTCGCTTATCTCTAACGAATTTGCTCGTATTCTTGCACATCATGACCCAACATCTGGCGCTACTACTTTTTACTTGATAGATATCCTCGCTAATCTTATTACCAATCTCCGTATCAAAATGAAGGCCAATCTGTTCAACGGGTTCGGTGGAATTATCCTTAACTTTAGTTTTAAACATTTCCCAATCGATACCTTCAACCACACCCGGGAAAACCACGCACCCAACACCTTCGTGTGGTTTAAAAACTTGTGCAATTGAACCTTCGTCCATAGAAACCCCAAAATCTATGTATAGAATTCTATCGGTAGTTTTCATGTATTTTTGTATGATATTTGACTTCTCGTATGGGTCGTCATTTACGTAGACGACTTCATTTTGAATTCCTTTTGACTGAATACACATTAAATTCAAACGAAGCACAGTGTGAAGTGTCTTTACATGACATGACTTACTCCGAGTCACAACGATGGTGGCTAACC
>Ga0222718_10002886_pt1 | contig 15061 bp, 5 predicted proteins | sample C33_27DmetaG_FD_165045 | JGI IMG/M metagenome (GOLD analysis project Ga0222718, IMG submission 165045) | Estuarine water microbial communities from San Francisco Bay, California, United States - C33_27D | ecosystem: Environmental > Aquatic > Marine > Unclassified | place: USA: California... | reverse complement strand
GTTGGTATAGGTACAGCAAGTCCTTCTCAAAAACTCCACGTTCAAGGAAATCTAAGAGTAACTGGAGCTTATTATGATTCCAATAACGAAGCTGGAACCAGTAATCAAGTTTTAACATCAACAGGATCTGCTACTGATTGGAAATCTATAAGTGATATAAGTGACACGGTTACAGGGTGCGGGACAACTAACTATGTCACAAAATGGTCTAACGGTGCTAATTCAGATTTAACTAATTCTTTAATTTATGATAATGGAACTAATGTTGGTATAGGTACTGCAAGTCCTGAATCTTTATTACATTTAGAATCTTCAACGTCAACAGATCCAGATTTAAGAATTGTTAATACAAATAACGACAACGAATCAGGCGAAATTAGATTTGTTAAAAAACCTGCTGATGGTACTTTAACAGTAGGAGATGAATTAGGTGAGTTAATGTTTTTAGGATCAGCGACAGATGGTACTGTTCGAATCGGTTCTCGTATAAGATCTTTAGTTGAAGCTCAAGGATCTGCTTATGTAAATGGTAATCTAACATTCAGCACAAAAACTAGTAATACTGAATATGAAAGAGTTCGTATAACTAACGGTGGTAATGTTGGTATAGGTAACACTGTTTCTCAAGTTTATACCAATGAAAACACTAGCACCGTAAAGTTAAGAGTCGGTAGTGACACCCTTTCAGCTAACCAAAGTTCTACCATACAAATAGGGGGTTGTGACTCAAGTGGAGGCGGTACATTAGGGGCTATAGAATTTTTTAATCATCGAGACGATTCTATTGTTGCTAAGATTCAAGTAAGAAGAGATTTAGAATCTAGTACTAAGCTAAGTGCTGGTCAGATAGATTTTTATACGGATGATGGTGATAACAATTTGAATGCGCGGATGTCTATTGACGCACTTGGCAATGTTGGTATAGGTACAACTATCCCTACCCAAAAGCTTTATGTAGCTGGAAACGCAGTTGTTAATGGAGACATACATTTAGAGACTGCAGGTGATTGTATAACCTTTTATGGTAACTGTAACGGTAATCATAGTATTACTTCTAGAGATGCTAATGGTGCTGTAGCAGATGATTTAAGAATTAATACGTACGGATCTTTATTTATAAATTTAGATTCAAATGTTAATAATACGGACTGTGCTGATTTCATGATAGGTAGACATGGCACATCTACTATATCTGATTGGCTGTTTACATTAAATGGAGAAACGGGTAATGTTGGTATAGGTACTACAAGTCCTGATGCATGTCTTCATTTACAAGGTAATGCCCATTTACAAGTTGGTAGTACAACAGGTGGACAATCTGCTGTTATGGGTAGTACAAGTACCACGGATGCTGGAGCTTTGAACTATCGTGCATATTGGTCATATGATTCATATTGGGATCATGACACATGTCTTTGGAACGCAAAACGAGCAACTCTTGGTCGTAAATGGAAAGCGGAAATGTCCTATCATGATGACCATTTTCAAATCAGTAGACAGGGAAATGTATGTACAACATGGGCAAATTCCGATTGGTCAAACTTTTTTACAATAAATAATGTCGGTAATGTTGGTATAGGAACAACAAGTCCTGCCTTACAATCAGGCGGTACAGGCTTACATATTAATGATACAACTAATTCTGAATTAAAGTTTACAAATAACACAACAGGCGCGACAGCAAGTGATGGAACAGCTCTCGTTGCTAGTGGTAGCACATTCACATTAAACAACAGAGAAGCTGGTTCAATTAAACTCGGGACGAGCAACACTACAAGAGTGACGATTGATTCTGCTGGTAATGTTGGTATTGGTACAGCAAATCCACTTTTTAAACTGCATGTCAATGGAGATATATATCAAGACGCTGGAGGCAGCATATTCTCTAACTCGAACAGGGGCTGGTATAGACAAAATTATGTTACCACTGGGGCTGGAGTATCAAATGGTAAAATAGTCACATTAAATCCTCCTCATGGCCAAACGGCATCAAATGTTTTTCATTACATATTCGAGTTAACTACTGCTGGCACTAGTACAAATACTGGAGCAACTTATATTGGCGTTTATAATGCTGATACGTCTGCATGGGTTTTGAGAGCTGTGAGTCTAAGTGGTGGTAGTAGTAATCACCCACAGTTGAGTGTAAGTGGAAACAATTTTACCGTCTACACTAATCACTCAAGCAACTATACTGTAGTTGTCAGTGTTACATCAGTGTATAATGGTGACGCTGATAGCACCGCTCATTCGTTAGGCGCAAATTATCAGTGGCAGAGGGCAGTCAACGATTTATATTATAATGATGGTCTTGTAGGAATAGGTACAGGAACGCCTTCTCAAAAACTCCACGTTCAAGGGAACTTAAGAGTAACTGGAGCTTATTATGATTCCAATAATCAAGCTGGAAGCTCTGGGGAGATACTATCTTCAACTGGGTCTGGCACAGATTGGGTGAGTTTGTGTCAAATAAGCGGGGTGACAGCGAATGGATCACAATCAACTTGTTATATTCCTAAATGGACAGATGGAACAAATGAAGTCATTGGGAACTCTGTTATTTACGAAAATGCTTCTGGGAATATTGGCATTAACTGTACTACTCCTTCTTATAAGTTACATGTTAACGGATCTTTTGCTGCTACTTGTAAGTCATTTGTTATTGATCATCCAACAAAATGCGGACACATGTTGAGGTATGGTTCTCTTGAGTCCCCTTATCACGGAGTTCGTTTAACTGGTAAAAGTTGTACTATAGGTGGTGAGGCCAAAGTATCGTTGCCGAACTATATGTGCGGACTTGTTCATAAGGAAGATATTAATGTTCAAATAACAAATTATCGTCATGGCTGCACAATGTGGGTAGATGACGTAGATATTTCTAATAATAATTTTAGAGTAAAAACAGAAACAGAAGAAACAAAAGAGTTCTACTGGACATTTACAGCTGAAAGAAAAGATGTTGACAGAATGCAAACAGAATATAAAAACGTTTAACTTTAAAAAGGTATTTTTTAGTCTATAATATTTTACATTATGGAAAAAATAATCAATAAAGCAAAAGAAAATAATGATAAATATTTAATTTTTCACGTTGAGGGAGGGTTGGGTAAAAATGTTGCTTCCACAGCGGTAGTCACGCATTTAAAAATGAAATACCCTGAAAGAAAGATCGTTGTAGTGTGTTCTTACCCTGAGGTTTATTTAAATAATGAGAATGTTTATAGGGTTTATAGGGTAGGGGTAACGCCGTATTTTTTTGATAACTATATTAACGGTAAAGATACGTTAGTATTTAGGAAAGAACCATATTACGAAAATAACCATATTATGCGTAAAACTTCACTGTTTGAAACTTGGTTTAATATGTATGGTATACAATATGACAGAAAAAATATAAAACCTTACATCCCCATGAATGCTATGCAAAAAACTCATATTCATGAGTGGAAAAGACAAAAGCCGTTATTGGTTATACAGACTAATGGGGGGCCTGTTGCGAAAGATATGCAGCCACATAGTTTTGCTTGGACTAGAGATATGCCTGCAATGGTGGCACATGAAATAGTAAAACAAGCTGGCAGCAAATATCATATTATTCAAATTTGTAGACAAAATTCTTATAGATTGGCAGATCACGTAGAAAGAGTTGACAAAAACATGTCTAATTTTCAGCTTTTTGCTTTACTTTTAGCGTCTAGCAAAAGAGCACTAATAGATTCTTGCTTACAACATGCGGCGGCAGCTTACTCTTTATCTTCGACTGTTATTTGGGTAGGCACAGACCCTAAGATGTTTGGGTATGACATTCACTCTAATATTAGTGCTCAAATGCCTTCAGGCAATGTTAAATTAGTAGATAGTTATCTTTTTGATTTTGATTTTAATGGGACTTATCACGAATTTCCGTATTTTGAAAATGATATTATTGTAGATACTAAAAAAGTGTTAAACAGCCTTAGATTGTAGTATTAATCAAATTAAGGTGTAATATATTACTAGAATAATAAAAATAAAATTATGGCAAGAGATGTTTTAATAACACCAGCATCAGGTTTAGTTGATTTTTTAGATACCTCTGTATCTAAAGCTAGTATAACTTTAGGTACTGACGGCATTTTGACTTTGACGGGTGGAGCAAACCCTATTGTTTTTCAAACCTCCACTTCTGGTTCGTCAGTTTTAAGAGTGGATGGAACTAGCGGCACTATCTTTGAAGTTACAGATGACTTAAGTAATAGCTTGATGTCCGTCAACACAATCGCAGGTTTACCCGTGTTTGAAGTCTTTGCTGATAATCATATTGTTGCTGGAAGGTATAACCAAAACGACTTTTATCTCGATACAAATGGAAACTTAGGGTTAGGAACAAGCGCTCCTTCCTCGGTTTTAGATGTATATGAGCAAAGCGGTAAAGATAATAAATTAAGATTTCACAACGATACAACTGGATCGGGAACATCGAACGGTTCTAGAATAGGCTTAAATGGTGCGGAGTTATTTATTAATAACATTGAAAATAATGCTATTAAAATATATACCCAATCTACTCAAACTAATGGTATAACTATATTGGGTGATGGTAAAGTTGGTATAGGTACTACAAGTCCATCTACAGACTTCTCTGTTAAAGGACATTTATTATTTACTGATACAACTAGACTATTAACAATTTCTAACAACACTAATACTGGAGGAATAGATCTTGACGGTGGTAATAGTAGACTGTACTTCAGTGGTTATAGAGCATTAGAAGGTAATAATTCCGGTTCGTTACTGTACGTAGGTGAAGGTTACACTACAACAAAAATTTCAAGTGTTCTTAATGTTATAGATCACGAAACAATATTAAGTCCAGACCAAGGTAGTTCAAGTGGAGTTGCTTCAAGAGCATTAACGATTGAAAATATTAATGATGCAAATTGGACTGCAGATGCACTGACAGCATATAATGCTACTACGATTTATGATATTAGAGATCGTGCTTCATATAGTTTCTTTGCAAGACCAACACAAGGTAATATTCTAACCTTTGCATCAGAAACATCAAATCAAGGTACAACACATAAATTTGTTAATCTAAACTCAAGTGCAGTAGCGCCTCTATATATATGGGATTTTTTCCAATATGATGGGTCTGGAACAGGGACTGGGGACTTTAAAGTACCAGATAAATTATTCCAGATTCGAGTAAGAGAAGGAGCTTCAACAGTTGAGAAGTTTACTATTAAGGGTAATGGTAATGTTGGTATAGGTACAGATAATCCTGATTATAAATTACAGGTCAACGAAAAGAATATTAATAACAACCCCTCAGAAGTTGTCGCTAATATCAATACAAATGACTCAGGTTATAATACTCTCCTAATTTCAAATGGAGGTACTGATCCACAATCAACTCCTAGACCTGCGGGAATACATTTTAAATCTCCAACGTTTGGAGCTACGAATAGCTATTCGTCTGGTCGAATTATTTCATACTTTGATACTACGGGCGGAACTAATCCGGGTTGGGGAGGGGCTGTTTTAGGATTACAATACCCAACTGCGGATAATACATTTACGACAGGTCTAGCTTTAAGAGATGGTAATGTTGGTATAGGTACTACAAGTCCTTCCAAAAAATTACACGTAGCTGGAAGTACACTAATTACCAATAATAATTATCATTATGGTTTTAATACTAGTGGCGCCCAAACAGCCTTGGTTGGTATAAAGTCAAATAATTATGTAACTTTAGGACAACAAAATCTCAACCATGCTGGTACGGATATATATAGTGGTACAGGATCTATTTACTTTTATCATCAAGCTACAAACAGATTGATCATAAGTAGTGATGTTAACGTGCAAGGAGCTACAGATTTAAATATCAATGGCTCCAACAGAAGGTTGAGTTTTGCTAGCGGTACAGGCACTATTAGAACAACAAGCGCAAATAAATTGTATTTACAAACAAACAGTACAGATGCGTTAACTATAGATGCATCTCAGAATGTTGGTATAGGTACAGGAAGTCCAGCATACACACTTCACGTCCAAGGTACAGGTTATTTTTCATCTAATCTTTTATCTTCTGGGTTAACGGCTCAAACAAATTCAAATTACATAAGAGAGTCGAGTGATCAAATTAGATATTTAAGTCGTATAAATGGAAGAAACATAAACCACAATGCTCAATTTATAAATGGAACTGCAAGTGGGTATGGCCTATACAATAACTCTGGAGGTTCAGCTACCTCAATTAGTGTTATTTATTATACTAGCGACACTGCAATTAGTACTTCCGCAATACCTAATTCAAATGGGCATGTATTAAAAATAAGTTATACTAGCGGTGCTGGAAATACAAGTCCGGGTTTTGGGGGTTTTTATCTTGGAGCAACTAATAGTGAAACAATTAATTCGGATAAGCTGTATAAGCAAAAAAATAGAATAATTCATAGAATTTGGGCCAAAATTCCTAGTGGTAAGAGTCTAGGTTTTGCGAGTAATGCTTATGGAACTAACGGAAGTTTTACTTGGCTAACACCAACCGGTGGAAATGGCGATTGGTATGAATATATAGGTGTTCAACAAATTGGTTATGGAGGGTCATTCAGTTCAACTTCTTATTTTTATGTTTCTGGTGGATCAAATACTAGTTTTAATTGGTATGTAGCGGAATGTTCCCTTATAGATGTCGATTGCCCATCTGATATTTTATATTCGCCGGGGTTATCAATTGGTTATGCTTCAGGCGCTAGCTATAATAGCGTTCAAGCTGGATGGGGTGGTTTAGGAGTTAAAAATAACGCTATAATTGGAGGTTCTGTTGGTATAGGTACAGTAAGTCCAAATCACGAATTGGAAGTTGCAGGAGCCGGTGACGCAACGATACGATTAACCAGCACTTCTACGAATATAAGTGATGATACCCGAATTGGAACATTACAATATTTCAGCTCTGACACGAGTTCAAATACCGTAGTCGGGGAAATAGTTTCTCGAACTCCCGTAGGTAATTTTGGAAATGTTTTTGATCTCGCATTTTCCACCTATAACATTAGCCAAGGTGCCTTGTCTGAAAAAATGCGTATTATTGGTGCTGGTAATGTTGGTATAGGTACAGCAACTCCAGCTACAAAACTTGATATATATGGAGAACAGTATAACTCGGATTACCCTTCGATGCTCAGGGTTATAGATAACGTTACTGCATTTGATACAGATAATAATGGTGGTGGTATTAGCTTTGGTGGGAGATATACAAGTGGTGATGTCGTTAATTTTCTCGCTGGTATACAAGGAGTTAAGGAAAATAATACGAGTGGTAATTATGGCGGGGCTTTAAGATTTTTAATAAGAGAGAATGGGACGTCAGTATTTACAGAAAAAATGCGTATTGACAGATCTGGTAATGTTGGTATAGGTACAGCAAGTCCTGATAGCGGATTGACTATTGCGAAAAATCAAACTCCCGCTCATACGTATACAACGAGCCATTTACATCTTGCGACTCCAACAACCTCAAATAACGGAGGAGCCACCACAATCAGTTTTGCGACATCCACATCAGATAATTACGGATGGTCTTTATCCGCAATTAGAGAGACGACTAATGGCTACAACACAAGATTTGCTTTTAAGAGCCACAACAATTCGGATAGCGGGTCTGAAGTATTAAGTGTGCTTGCAGATGGTAATGTTGGTATAGGTACAGCAAATCCTTCCACAAAATTAGAAATAGTTGGAGAAACAAAATCAACCAATTACAGATTTTCTGGGCCTTCAGATGGAGGATCTGTTCCGGCATATAGTAACAGTAATTATTCAACAGTCAAATATAATGAAGCTCAAAGAGCTACTGAACTTGTTTCATCTACAGGTGATAATATCGGTATGGCTTTCCCAGCGTTTCGTGTTAATGAGTCGGCTGGCGAACAATGGAAATTATGGGTTCAATATAAAGCTTCTGCAAGTACTTCTAGTGGTTTTTATGCCAGAGTATACGAATATAATTCTGAACTCCCTGATGGTAAAATAGCAGTGTCTAATAGCGCCACTAACCCAGTAGTACAAGAAGACACCTCTGGCTGGACCAATTGGAAAGAAAATGTAGCTATATCAACAACTTGGGTTACAAGTACTTATACATACACACCTACAGCTGGCGCAAAATGGGCTTCAATTGTTTTATTAAATTGGACGGGTATGGGATACAGCTCTTTATACGCTAGAGTCGGTAAAGAAAGATTTTTTGGGACAAGCTCAGTTATAACTGGATCAGGGACAATTAATAAACTACCCCTTTGGAATGGTACTAGTTCTCTTGGTGACAGCAGGGTATCTCAAACATCTAGTTCCATTGAAATATTAGGCGCTTCTGCGCAAGGTTATAGTAGATTGTTACTTAAACCAGATACAGGTGCTAGCTTGAGCCTTTTGGAACTATCTCATGGTCCAGATCCAAATAACGCTAGTGTTGTTATTTTTGGAAGGGGTGACGCAAGTTACGCAACTATAAATTCTGCTAGCAGGGGAACAGGAGTAACACAGTCAATTAATTTTCATATTGATTCCGATGAAAAAATGCGTATCGATACTGATGGTAATGTTGGTATAGGTACAGCAAATCCTAGTGAAAAATTAGATGTTCGAGGAGAACAAGTTTATCTTTACAATGATATAAATACCAACAATACATTTTTTTATGCTAGAAATTCTAGTACAGGTAACGCTGGCATTAAAATGAAAAACTCTCAAGGAGAGTGGACTATTATAGCAAACGATAGATTAAGGTTTTATGATGATGATAATTCTGTAGAAAGATTTTCAATCTTATCTTCTGGTAATGTTGGTATAGGTACTGTAAGTCCTAGTGCTAAATTACAAATTGTTGATTCAACTTCTGGCGCTTCGGTATTAAAAGTTGATGGAACAAATGGAACATTGTTCGAAGTTGTCGATGACCTCAGTGATTCATTAATGTCGGTAAATGATGCTGCGGGATTGCCTGTTTTTGAAGTTTTTGCAGATAATCATATCGTTGCTGGAAGGTATAATCAAAACGATTTCTATCTTGACGGGACAAGTGGTAATGTTGGTATAGGTACAGCAAGTCCTAATCAAAAGTTAGAAGTTTTTGGTAATCAAAGGATATCAAACAGTGGTGTATTAGAATTTTTTGGGGGTACTGTATATCCTAAGATTAGCAGAAATGGTACATCTGGTGGTTTGATAATAGATACAGCCGGAGGAGGGGTGAGTAATTCCGTTTCATTGTTATCTGTGAGAGAAAATGGTGGTACTGATTTTGTTACAGTTTTAGGGAGTGGTAATGTTGGTATAGGTACTACAAGTCCAGCTAATAAATTTCATATTAATATCGGTACAAATTTAAACTGGATATTTGGTTACCCTTCAAACACAACTACGTCTTTAGCGGCGTTAAATGATGCGGAAAGTGCCTATGTGGACGCAAGAATTGACGGATTAACTCTGGCGTTAAATAGTCAGTCTGGTGGTAATGTTGGTATAGGTACAGCAAGTCCTTCTCAAAAATTACATGTAGAAGGCCACATTAGGGTTACCGGGGCATACTATGATTCTAATAATTCTACTGGATCGAGTGGTGAAATTTTATCTTCTACTGGTTCTGGTACTGATTGGAAAACTTTAGATGAGATAGCTACTCCTAACGCACCAGCAAGCGCATCAGCAACAATAGTAGGTGAAACAATAGACGTAACATTTACAGCATCAACAACATCAAATATAGATGCTTATTTAGTATATAGTTCAATTGATGGAAGTGATTATGGTTTAATTTCCGTTATACCACCTGAAGACTTCTCTTCTTCAATGAGTGTTATTGATAATTCATTCAATGAAACGGGCACACAAGCATACCGTGTGTATGCGATGAAGCTTGGGGTGCTTTCATCTGCGGCTACAGCAAGTATTTCTTATGCAGTTTCTTCAGCAGAACCTACAAGCATGAATGTTGTTGACCTTAATAATGCATTTTATGTGCAATGGAACCCACCGAGTTCCAACGAAAGGTTCGTAACAGCATATAATGTCTACAAAGATGAGAACGCATCACAAGCAAGTTTGAATAGATCAAATGCTTCGTTAGTTTATTCTGGGCTTAATACTAGTTATATGTATCAGATAAACGGTAGCAATAATAATAACTTTCATCAATTTTGGGTAGAAACAACAATAGCATAAATATCAATATGAGTGACTCTTTAGAAGATTGGGTAGAAATACGGGACCAAAGGTTAATAGATATCGAATTAGAAATAAAACGAGATGAAGATCCGCAGTTAATAAAGATATTAAAAGACTGTTTGGAGCGAGCTGAAATAAAAATAGAAGAACTTACAAATGTCTAAATTTAAAACTGATACTCTTGATAGAGATGATATAATTACTATTATCGGGGCTGGTCACACCGATTATGGTAACAATGATAAAGTATTACCTTTATTTAAAGGTGGACATTCCAACGCAACTGTTGATAGCGGATCTGGTGATTATAGTGGAGGCGATAGGCTTATTGGGTTTCCTAATAGTATCGAGATAGATGGTGACCTTATATTTACTGCTGGTTGGGGCGATGGTTTTGCTGTTCGCAGATTAAACAATGATGGAACATTGACTAAAATTTTTCATGACGGATCTTTTTTATATCGTGATACGGGAAGCACATATACTAACATGACAAGTGTAGCCATCGATAAAGTAAATAAAAAAGGGGTTGTTATGAGTTACAATGTCTACGGGTACACGACCTTTGATTATAGTGGGTGTGTTAATGGTGGCACAACTTTTGTTAAAGATGCCAGACCTACGCATACTAACCCTACTGATTTTATTGACCCTTCTGGAACCAATTCAAGAGCTAATGGGTATGTGAGAAGAGTTGGAACTTCTTACACTTCAGGATTAGCTGCTGCTGGAGAGTGGATTTACGCAGGAGAATATGACGCTAGACATTACAGAAGAATACCTAGAAGAAATCTAAGAACAGGTGCTCAAGAGTTTGTCGGAAATAGTTCAGGGACAGGCGATCTAAAATCAGGGTCTGCCACAATAGATAGAAACGGATATAGGTATACGTTGTTTTATGATGAAGTTAATGATAGAATCTTCTACTTTACATATTATAACGGGAACTTCATTGTAGTATATGATGCTTCTACTTCTAGCCCTGAGTTATTGTGGTGTGATATAGGGGATACTGGCAATGGCGATGATGGATATGAACAAGGGTTACATATAGCTGATCCTACTAATGCACCGAATAGAATGTGGGTTGGGGGCTCTTCTCGCATTCTTGATATAGATATAACGCCATGTTTGTCCGGTAGCGCTCCAACAGTGCATAATATAATTTATATGTCAGATATTGATTCTGTAACAAGTAATGACTTTAGATTTGGAACAAAGTACCAAAAAACCACTGGAACCCCTATGGATAAGGTTCCATCGTATACTGATATGATACATATTCAATCAGATCGTGGAATTTTTGAGGCCCGGGGTTGGATAGATACAGACAACAACAAAGGCGTTGCTTTTTCTAAAAGGTTAAACATAACAGAGGATACCACAACAGGCGGGAGGGGACGAACTATTGACACTGACTACGGCCTTCCGATGATCCTTATGGAATCTTCTAATGGAACGAAGTACTGGTTACATGCTGGTTATAGTGGGTCGGACGGTCACAAATTTCATACATATGCAGAAAGTGTCAAGCCAATGGAGCTGATAGGAAACTGGGAGATAGTTTACGGAACGTACACTTTAGATAATAGCGCTAATATTGATATAGTGTTTATAGGCGGTGTTAGCGGGTTTAACGTACCAAGCTCTTGTTCGTTTTCCGCTTATGTATCAAATAATAATGGATCGACTTGGGAAACTTACAACACTTCATCCACAACAGCTCATACGTTCTCTTCGACAGGAAACCAACTCAGAGTAAAATTGTCAGCATCCGGTCAACCTAACAAAGCCCCTTACTACGATGGCTCTCTAGGTAAGTTGAGTATATCTTATGCAACACTACATGCAGCAGCTAAAGACTCTAATATTAAATTTAAAATCAACAGGAAAAGGTTAAGGCACTAATATTATGGCAACTGTAACTTCATCAAAAAGACAACAAACACACACATCTAATACGTACGAAAGCAATAGTACTATAACAGTCGGAACTCTTGCTGATTCAACAACAGACACTAATGCTATAGTTGAATCGAGCGGTGGACTTTTGAAAAAAAGGGCATTAAACGCGGTGGCTTTTAATGGTGATGCAGATACTGTAGATGGTTCTCATGCTAATACTTTCTCTTTAGCTGCTTCCACCTCCTTTCGTAACAGTATCACTAGTAGCGATACAAGGTCAACTAATTATGATCCAGAAGATAGACCGAAAGGGTTGTATGCGGATTTCAAGCTTAATTCTACAGATGGATTGAGTGATGGAGGTACTTATCATGGGTCATTAACATTCAGACCATACGGCAATGGATCTGATATGTCTGGTGGTTTTCCATACCAATTAGGTTTGACAGATAATGATAACCTGTGGATAAGGCAGGCTACTACTTGTACAGCATGGGGCAGTTGGTATAAATTTTGGCACTGTGGTAACGATGGCTCTAATTCTGGTCTTGATGCAGATAAATTAGACGGTCAACATGGTACTCATTATTTAAATTATAACAACCTTACAAATAAGCCCACTATACCTACGGTAGGTAACGCAACTATAACCCTGACTGCTGGCGCTGGTTTAACAACTGGTGGAAATTTTACTACGAATGCAAGCGTAAATAAAGAAATCACTTTTGATCTTGAAGATAGCGGTGTTACGGCGGATTCATATACGAACGCAGATATAACGGTTGATGCAAAGGGCAGAATAACCGCTGCATCAAACGGGTCATCGGGTGGATCTGATAATTATGTAGATAGTATATCTTTTAATGTAAATAATACAGGTTTACTCAGGCTTTCGCGCACTGGAAGCTTAGGGGACTTAACTGTTGATTTAGATGGTAGATATTGCACCAGTAATGGTATAATAAGTATAGGTACGGGTAATACCAATCTTATTGATATTACAGTTAGTAGTGGTGCAGCTTCTGTTACCCCTAAAGTTGCTGCTGTCGCTAATGGTGGGGTAAATTTAGCTACAGGAGATCAAATTTACGATTTTGTTACTGGTAAGGGTTACATTTGTTCTTGTGATCTGGATATCACGCTTGGAAGTCTGACTGGCGGCGCTGGCATAAATTTACAAACTGGCTCTGGTACTTGTCAGGTTAAAATTATAGGGGGAACCAATGTTACTGTCACCAGAAATTCATCAAGTCAAATGACTATTGCTGCATCTGGTGGAGGAACAACATATAGTGATGGTAATTGTATATCTATAGCTAGTAATGTTATAAATCATTGTACAGGCGGTGCAGGTTCAGCTGTTTACGGGAATTACTCTGCAAATACCGGATGTGGAATACTCAGCATTACTTTAGATGCTTATGGGCATGTTGATGCTATATCTCACGGAATTATAACTTCTTGTTACTCTGATTATAGATTAAAAACATCCATAAATCATTATTCAGGTTATAAAGCTGTAAAATGCGTCCCGTCATACAAGTACATAGTAAAAAGCGATAAAGATAAAAAATGTCAAACAGGCATGATGGCCCATGAGCTGCAGAAATACGGAGTCTTCCATGGAGTCACAGGCGAAAAAGATAAAATAGATTCAAAGGGTGAACCAGTATACCAATCAGTTGATTATTCGGCTTTAGTTCCAACCTTATGGTCAGCCTTAAGAGAATCTATCTGTAAAATAGAGAATTTAGAAAATAAGGTAGCAGAGCTAGAAAACTGTGTAAACATTATAGGACAATGCGTAACAGAATAACATATGGCCAGAGTTTAGTTTTATGCTCTCAACCTCCTGCGTTTCAGAGTAATACTCTCAACGTTTCAGGTTTAAAGAGGGTGCAAAATTGTGATATAGAATTTTCTTTCGCAAGAGAGAGGTTTAAGCAAGTTGGCAGCGAAGATTTTGTTGGAGATGTGCATCTGCGCAACGCTGATATACGCTTTAGTTTAAATTATTATTACTCTAATGGGGCGAATGAGGCTTTGATGGGTCTTAATGTTGATGGTAATAGTGGTCACGCATTAAAATATGTCAAAAAAGAAAACCAAGACAGGAATTATTATATCGTGCAGGGTAGCGGGGAAAACTTTGAACCTTTAAATGAAACAAGTTTTCTTGATAATTATAATGTGATGGGTTTAGGTAATGTTTTTTTAGATAGTTATTCTTTTTCTGCATCTGTAGGGGCACCAATAACCGTAAGCACTTCTTTGTCTGCTTACAATATGCAGCTTGATGATTATAACGAGAGCAACGGAGAATACATACCAGCAATAGACTCATCTAACGGAACAACGTCTTCGACACACAAATATAAAATACTAACAGGTAATATAAAAAATGTCACAAATTTAGATGGATATATTGATGCAGCTCTCTCCCCTAATGATATAGAATTAGTTTTGCCTTCTGACATTAATGTTGCAGGTTTAGAGTTTACAGGGAATGGACAGATGGCGCATATTCAATCTTTTGAATTATCATTTAATATTGATAGACATGATTTATATGGTTTCGGTAGCATGTATCCCTACGGCAGAAGGGCAATACTTCCAGTATTAGGATCTTTGAATTTTTCTGCTATAGCCAGCGAATTTACAACAGGAACATTACACACAATAATAAATTCAGGTGAAAAAGAATTTGATTTCACTTTTAACTTTTTGAATTGCAGCGGTCAAACAGGCTTACAATTGGATATAGAGAAAGCAAAAATGGACTCCCAGTCTTTTGGGGAGTCCATAGGAGACAATGCCGCCGTGGATATTAGCTTTTCTTTCCCTATGTCAAGTACGACAGGGTTTAGAGTAAGCACTCCACCTTTAATAATTGACCAACCAGAAGATTCTGCTTCAGCAATGACTACGACTGCTACAG
>Ga0222718_10002885_pt1 | contig 15062 bp, 14 predicted proteins | sample C33_27DmetaG_FD_165045 | JGI IMG/M metagenome (GOLD analysis project Ga0222718, IMG submission 165045) | Estuarine water microbial communities from San Francisco Bay, California, United States - C33_27D | ecosystem: Environmental > Aquatic > Marine > Unclassified | place: USA: California... | reverse complement strand
TTTCAAAGGCACTACAATAACCTGTTTTATATCCTAGTAAAGCTGCAGCCATAACTAATTGACCAGATGATATACCTATTGATAAATTCTTTTGTTCGTTTAAAGTATCTATTGCTATTCTAGTTGCGTTTGGTTGTGTAGCAACAATATGTGTACCACTTCTTATATTTTTAGTTTCATCACAATACACAAAAACAACAGGTGCTAGTATTTGAGAATTAGTTACAGTATATCTGTGGTCAGTTACAAACTTTTCAGCAGTTTCTCCAAATATTTTATCTGTTTGAGTATTTGTTTGAAAGGTAAATAATTGTGTTAACTTATAAATTTCTCTTATAATTTTAGGATCAGTATATACTCTTAAACTATAATGTGTTTCGTTTTGCTTTGATGGTGAGTTAGCTGCAACATAGATAAGTGTATCTAAATCTTTTTCTGAAACCATTTTATTCAAATCATAATTACGCTGTGCTTTTTTACATACGTCAATAGCATTCTCTATTTCATCATTCATGTGTTTATTTATTATAAATATTACTAACATAATCTTATATTAATTACCGAACATTGTAACAAGGAGAATAGTATGGCTAAAAAGCCTAAGAAGATAACTATATCCTCTCTAAAAAAGAAGGCACCTAAAGTACCTCCTTTCACGTGTATAAAGATTGACAATGTTATAAGTAAATTAGAGAAGATTGTAGAACGTAAAAAGACGTTAGATAAAAAACAACTAAAAGATTTAGTTAAGAAACTTGAAACATTAAGGGAGGCCAATGAGTCACTACGAGATAGTGGTATCTATTGGTACGAAAAATTAAAACTGTTATTAAAAACGAGGTAGATATGAATTACTACTTTACAGGTTGCATAATAATATTGTTTGTGTTACTCACGTTGATAGCTGCACCTATGTTATAATAATGATTAAAAGTTAGAGTGTACTAATTTCATCCAGTCATAGTTTCTGTGAATGGCATGAGTCGTGTATATTTTATTGTTCTCAAAATCAATTGAAATTGTCTGACCACCATAACCGTCCATAACGAATATTGGTTTGTCAGCATATGTGTGAAACTGACCAGCATAATAAGTAGGGTTTGAAAATGCGTCTGTACTATTTCTATTTTTAGATTTACCTTTGTGTATTTTGTTTTCGTATAAATCTTTTAAGTATTGACCTTCACATGTATTATTATTCCAATCATCTAACATTGCAACAGCAATTCTTAAATAATCATATCTTGTTATGTAGAAAGAATAAGTTAATGATTCTGTTTTACTTGAAGCGTCTTCTTGTTTAAATAATTTTACATCATATTGTACGTTTACTTTTTTATTAAACAAATAATTTAATAATTTTTTAAAATCTTTATGACCCATTTTATGTAATAGGTAACTAGCAACAACGTTAGTATCAACGTTACTATAATTATAAACATTTTTACCTGGTGTTGTATTTTTAATTTCTCTTTTCATAATACTTTGTATAGTACTATTGTTAGGCCATTTCTTATAATCTTTATTATGATTTTTAGGATTACCACTTGCCATGTTTAATACATTTATTAACGTAGCGTTTTCATAATACGTATTATCAAATATATCCCAATTCATTGTTTCATTAATACCTGATATATAACCTCTACAGATAGCATGACCTGTCATGTAAGATATAATAGACTTACCCATTGACATTGATTGCCATTTAGTTTTGTCATTAAAATATTTACTATACTTTTCTGTTTTTTGATCTACTACAATTTGACCATCAGCAAAAGCAATATAACTTAATAGAGCAGTTGTGTTTAATTGTTCAGTTACAAATTTGTCTGTAGTAGTATTAGTATCAAAAATTTTGTACTCACCATCTGCCTTTATTGTAAATTTGTAACCTTTTCTTGTACTAGAGTCTTTTGAATATTTTTTAGCATAATGTTTCAATACTTTATCTGTTGGATTTGCCCATTCAGGTAATTCAACTTTGGATGTACTTGTATATAATTTTTTAACTTTTTTGATTACTAATGTTTCGCCATCACAACCATTGACGTACCATATCTGACTATATTTTTGTTCATGTTTACAAACGTCATGTTCTTCAGCAAATACAGCAGCGGCAGAAAATATAAATGAAAATATTAATATTGTTATCCAAAGTCTAAACATTATATTCCGTATTCGTTTAATCTGAAATCTACAACAGGCATAAAGTCGTAGGCATATTCATAATCAGGTAAGGCACCTGACATTTTAACCAAAGTATCATTAGGTTTACGTTTATCAAAAAACTTTTGTAAAACAGTTTTAAGATTTTCTGCCATTACGTTATGAATGTTTTTATTAAATTTACAAAACAATGATCCACAAACTACATTGACATCTGTAGCACCAACTTTCTTTGCAACGTTAATAATTTCATTTCTTAATTGTTCATTTGTCATAATGTTCTCCTATGTTGGTTATTTTAAATATAAAGGTCCTGTCCATTGTATTGGATAGTTACCTGTTAATACGTTACCTCTAGCAGAGTTTAAAGCAGGTGCATTGTAACCAGCGGCTTTCAATATATCACCTTTCTTAAAATGTTTAAAGTCTTCTTTTGCAATAAAACAAAATACGCCGTTTTCTCTTACAACTTTAATATATTTTTTACCAGGTCTTATAGATATTTTACTATCCCAATTATCAACTTGTTCTTTAGAATAACCAGTTAATTCTTTGCCACCCATAGTTGACATTTTAATATAGTCTTGTTTAGCACCATCCATTAGATTTGTAATTCCTTCATCAAGTGTTTTTGCAGTTTGTGTTACCATAGTCATAGTGTTATATATCCTTTTTAGTTTTCATTATTTGTATTACTTGAAATAAAGATTTTGTTTTAAGTAATTTGTTTCCATAAGCAAGTCTTTTTTCAAGTTTTTTAATTGCAGTTTTTAATTGTTTATTATTCATTATTTTACTTTTATTATACCAGTTTCTTGGTATGCCTTATAGTCGTTAATGATTTTATTAATTGCATTTTTCATATTAATGTCAATCATCTTTAAAAGAGTGTTATCAATTTCAATAACTTCTTTTATGTTTTTGTTTATTTTGTTTATTTGAGAATATGCAACGTTTCTAACAATTGCCATATTCATATTTGTGTTTTTGTTTTTCATATACTACTAATATACCGTATTTTTATGTAAAAATCAACAAAAAAATGGAATATTTGTCCGATTCTTCCGTAGCTTGTCGGCATTTTGGCACATATAGAACAAAAGTAGAACAAAAACCGTTATAAATAGTAGAAATTAACTAAAAATTGAGGAAATTATGGCAAAAATGCGTGAATTTCTGTTCTGGAACGAATCAGGACAAGAGGAAAAGAAAGAAGATACAAGTTTTAAGAAGGCTGTTAAGTCAATCCAAGAAAAATTTAAGAATCAGTTGATTGGATATGAATATATTAGTAAAAAAGGCAAAAAAATTGTGTCTTCAATACAATTACCACTTGGTAGAAAGAAAAAAATAGGTAGATAATGGCAAAAATGAGTAAAACCTTTGTTGCAAGGGAAAAATCTTACAAAAAAACTTCACAAAGTAAGAAAAAAAGAAGTGTGAAGTTTGGATCAATGAATAAATCTAAAAAACGTAGTTGGAAACACTATAACGGTCAAGGAAAAAGGTAAAATGGCGGCAAGAGAAGGAGATTTGTTAACTACAGGACACGCTTGCGATGGAACCACTAATTTAGCGATCTCTTTAGTAAGAACAGTAAAGGCAAACGGTATCTATGGTGCTGTTCAAGGCACACCTACAGTAACACACCTAGTTCCACCTATTTTACCACCTTGTTCATCACATGTTGCCTTTTTAAACAAAGGATCATCAAACGTAAAGATAGGTGGTATACCTTGGGGTCGTACAACTGATAGTGCTGATTCAGGTGCAATGTTACTCACTTCTCTAAATGTATTAGTAAATGGTCTGTAAAGTCATATAAATATAGTTATGGCCTATTCAAACTATGACGCAAGTACAACGAATCAAAGTAAACGATCAAATCGTATTTACAAAGATTTAAATTTAAACTTTACTAAAAATCCAGCAACTAAAGATGTTGCAAGATTATTTGATGTACAGGCAATTAAGAGAGCTGTTAAGAATATAATCTTAACAAACAAATACGAAAAACCTTTTAATTCTGACTTTGGTTGTAATTTAAGAGGTTTCTTATTTGAGAACATGACCGAACCTATGATGGTAATCATCAAAGATAGGGTCGCAATGGCAATTGAGAAATATGAACCTAGAGTTTCAGTAGAAGATGTAGTTGTTCAGGAAGATGAAAACAATAATGGGTTAGATATTATGGTTTCATTTTTAATTAATGGTGCAGAAGCGCCTATATCAGTATCAACATTTTTACAAAGAGTAAGATAAGATGGCACAACACAAATTAGAAATTTCAGAATTAGATTTTGAAAATATAAAAGGTTCACTCAAAAGATTTTTAGCAAATCAAAACGAATTTAAAGATTACGACTTTGAAGGTAGTTCAATGGCAATATTGCTTGACCTACTTGCTTACAATACACATTACTTGGCTTACAATGCAAACTTTGTAGCAAACGAAATGTTTATGGACACAGCACAGTTAAGATCAAGTGTTGCGTCATTGGCTAAATTAGTAGGATACACACCTAACTCTGCTAGAGCACCAATCGCTGATTTAAAATTAGTAATCAACGATGGTACAGGTGCTTCAATTACAATTCCTGCAGGTACAAAATTTACTTCATCAATAGATGGTTTAACTTACACGTTTGTTTCAGTATCAGATAAAGTTGTACAACCAATTGATGGTATTTACACAGCACAAAGTTTAAATGTTTACGAAGGTACATATGTTACCTATGCTTACACATATGACAGCCAAGATATAGATCAAAGATTTTTAATACCTAGTGACAGAGCAGATACAACTACAATAAAAGTTGTAGTGCAAAATAGTGCTTCAGATGTAACACAAAACACGTACACTAAAGCAAGTTCAATAACAGAATTAGATAGTACATCAAAAGTTTATTTCTGCCAAGAGGCTGAAGACGGTCAATTTGAAATTTACTTTGGTGATGGTGTAATTGGTAAATCATTAGACGATGGTAACATAATTAGTATTAGTTATGTTGTTACAAACAAAACAGAAGCTAACGGTGCAACTGCATTTACATTATCAGGTTCTATTTCTGGATTTACAGACGTAACTATAACTGTTAACTCATCAGCACAAGGTGGTGCTGAACCTGAAAGTTTACAAAGTATAAAATTCAATGCACCTAATTTTTATGCGTCACAAGACAGAGCAGTTACAATAGAAGATTATAAATCAAAAGTAAAACAACTTTATGCTAACACACAATCAGTTAGTGCTTGGGGTGGTGAAGACGCTGAAACGCCATTCTATGGTAGAGTTTATCTTTCTATTTTACCAACAAGCGGTTCTAATCTTACAGACGCTACAAAAGATAAAATAGTAAAAAATTTAAAAAAATATTCAGTTGCTTCAGTTACACCAGTTATCATTGATCCTGAAACAACAGATATATTAATTACATCTAACGTTAAGTTTAATGCGGCAACAACACCTAAAACTGCTGACACAATTAAATCAAACGTTGTTACAACAATAACAGATTACAACGCAAATACTTTACAATCATTTGATACTATTTTTAGATATTCTAAATTAACAGGATTGATTGATGAAACAGATGAAAGTATTTTATCAAACATAACTACAATTAAAATGAGAAAGTCTTTTGTACCAACATTAGGCAGTTCTACAAAATATACAATTAACTTTGCAAACGCATTATTCAATCCACATTCAGGTCACAATTCTGCTTCTGGTGGTATTTTAGAATCAACAGGATTTAAAATTGATGGCGACACTACAAACATTTGGTTTTTAGATGATGATGGACAAGGTAATGTAAGAAGATATAGAAATGATGGTTCTGTAAGATCATATGCTAACAGTTCACAAGGTACAATAGATTACTCAACAGGTAAAGTTGAAGTAAACTCTTTAAATGTTTCTAATATAGAAAACGTAAGAGGTGCAGCTTCAACAGTTATAGAAGTTACGGTTAAACCTAACTCAAACGATATTGTTCCTATCAGAAATCAAGTATTAGATATTGATGTTGCAAACAGTTCAGTTACAGTTGAGGCTGATACATTAGCGGGAGGCTCAGCAAACGCTGGTATAGGATATACCACGACTAGTAGTTATTAGATGAAATGGCCGACTTTAAAGATAAAATATCAAACCTTATAAATTCACAAGTACCTGATTTTGTACTTGAAGACCACCCATTATTTTTAGATTTTGTAAAAGCATATTATCAGTTGATGGAATCAGCTGAGATTACATTAACAAACATTGGCGATCCAGATCATTTAGTATTAGAAGGTTCAACAGCTGCAAAGATTGTACTTGATGGTACAAACGTAAGTAAAGATGATGGTGACGATAACGTTCTTTTAGAAGACACAAGTTATGGTGATTTTATAAACGGCGAAACTATTACAGGTTCTATATCTGGTGCAACGACAACGGTAATAATAGAAGACGTTGATGGTGGTGGTCGTTTGTTTGTTGCTCATCAAAATAAATTTATAGAAGGTGAATTAATTACAGGTTCAACTTCAGGTGCTCAGGCAACCATCGGTAAGTACAGAGCAAACCCAGTTCAAAATATTCAACAACTTTTAGATTACGCTGACGTAGATAAAACTATATCAGGTTTCTTATCTAAATTTAGAAACGCATTTTTAACAAGTGTACCTGATAGATTATATACAGGTATAGATAAAAGAAATCTTACAAAAAATATTAAATCATTGTATCAGGCAAAAGGTACAAAACGTGCAAGTGAAATATTTTTTAAATTACTTTTAAATGAAGACGCTGAAATAAGATACCCTAAAGATGAGATGTTAAGGGTGTCTGATGGTAAATGGGATACTAAAAAAATAATTCGTTGTTTAGCATTAGGTAATTCAGAACCTTCAAATCTTATAGGTCAAACAATCACACAGGAAAATGATCCAGTTAGTGCTTCAGTAAATGAAGCAACTGCAATTGTAGAAGACGTATTTAAATTTTTAATAGGTGGTGTAGAAGTTACTGAATTGGTTGTTGGTGATGATTCTGTTTCTGGTACTTTTGTTGCTGATCAAACAATTACAGGTACAGATAATACAGACGCTGATGTTTTAGTTTCATTAACAGTTTCAGAAATTATAGATCAAAAAACAATTACAAATGATGGTGCATTATATAACGCAGATGACCAAGTAGAAATAACAGCAGGTGGTACAGGTGCAAATGTTAAAGTTGGTACAATAGGTCCTGGTACAATACAAGAAGTATTAGTAGATACAGGTGGTACAGGTTACGCTGTAGGTGATACCATAAACTTTGGCACAGGAAATGCGACTGCAAGAGTATCAGTTGTAAATGGTGGTGTTACATTAGAGTCTGGTACAGGTACAGGTCAATTAATATTAGAAGATGAAACAGGTAAGAATGACCAATATTTTGGTAACAAAGTTGTACAAGAAGCGGGTTCAGGTAACGAAGATATTACAGATGTTAGAATGATTGAATTTGGTAATGGTTATACATCTTTACCTAGTGTGACGGTTACGTCATCTGGTGGTAGTGGTGCAAAACTATTAGCATATGGTTCCGAAATAGGACGTGCATTAACAATGAAAGTAATTGAGTCTGGTTATAATTATCAAGCAAGTCCTGCACCAACAATAAAGTTACCAACTTATATTTTATACAATGGTCTTTCAGGTGGTTTAAGTGAAGGAGAAACAATAACTGGTGGTACTAGTAGTGTTACTGCTGAGATAGTTTCTATAGATACGGATTTGAATATTGTAAAAGCAAAAAATCATAGTGGATCATTTGTAGAGGGAGAAACAATTACTGGTGGTAATGGCGCTACATTTACTGCATTAAGATTACAACAAGCAACTGGTACAGTTTCAATAGGTACAGTTGTAACTACAGATGGTACTTTTATAAACGAAGATGGTTGGGTATCTGAAAACTCAATGAAAATACAAGACAGTTTATTATACCAAGATTATTCATATATCATAAAAGTTGGTAGATCAATTAATGAATGGCGTGACGCATATGTAAAAACTTTACACTCTGCTGGTTTTTATTTTCAAGGTGAGATTGCCATACAGTCAAGTTTAAATGCTCAGATTAGAAGAATAACTGGAGTAAACTCTGGTGTAGAAGGTATCTTAAAAACTCTACTTATAAGAATTTACTCAAAACTTGTTGGTCGTAGATTAGGTACAGAATCAGATGGTACAAGTTTAAGAGCAAACGCAAACGAAGTAGTATCTGCTGACTTTGATACAGATACAATTTCACAGTTTAGTAAAACAACAAGAGATGTAACTTTAAAAACACAACCACTTGTAATAGATTATGTAAGTAGAGTTAGAAGAAATTTATCCAACTCATCAGGTGACTTAGTAAATGTAAGACAAGGATTTGCATATGCAGGACCAAGATTTGGTGTTTTAAATAGATTTATTAATACTGCATTTGGAGTTACTGCAAACAATTCATTTAGTAGTAGTGGTATTACTTTTGCAATATTAAATGATATAAAAGTTCAAGGTACAAGAACATCTTTAGACGGTTCAAATGCAATCTTTTTAATGACTTCAAGTGCTGAAGGAAGAAAACTTAAAACAAATTTTACAATTCCTGCACAAATCGGTGATACATCAGGTAATACTATGGATGAAACAATAACAACATTTGATAATACTAATATTACAATGGATGTAGGATAACATATAAATAGTAAGAGAGAGATATGGCAAAACAAACAATAAACATCGGATCAATCGCAAATGACGGCACAGGTTCAACACTTCGAGCCGCTGGTGATTTAGTTAATGATAATTTCAATGAAATTTATGCAGCAATAGGTGATGGAACTACTTTAACAGATATATTAGCTGCTGGTTATATTACAGCTTCTAGTACATCTACTTTAACAAACAAGTCAGGTAATATATCTCAATGGACAAATGACTCAGGTTATCTAACTTCAATTTCCGAAACTAACGATTTAACATCATCAGTAACTTGGGCAAATGTTCCTGACGCAAACATAACTCAAAGTTCAGTAACACAACATCAAGCCGCTTTATCAATAACAGAGTCACAAATTAGTGATTTACAAAGTTACATAACTGCAGGTTCAACAACAACACTCACTAATAAAACTTTTGACGCAAATGGTACAGGTAACTCAATATCAAATATTGAAGTTGCTGATTTAGCGTCTGGTGTTTTAGATACAGATATAACCACAGTTTCATCTTTAGATAATACTCTTGCATCAGCAAAAGCAATTAAAACTTATGTTGATAATATTGCTGCTGCTGGTATTCATTATCATACAGCAGTAAGAGTAGAGTCTCCAATAAATTTAAATGCTTCATATGATAACGGTACTTCAGGTGTAGGTGCAACTTTAACTAACACAGATACTTTAGCAGCCATTTCAATTGATGGTATTGCTTTATCTTTAAATGATAGAGTTTTAATTTACAATCAAACAAATGCAGCTCACAATGGTGTATATTATGTATCAACTGTTGGTGATGGTGCAACTGCTTGGGTATTAACAAGAACAACAGATACAGATAGTTACGGTGCTTCTGATCCAGATTCTTTAGGAGAAGGTGACGCTTTCTTTGTAAAAGAAGGTAATACAGGTGCTGGAGAATTATATGTAATGAATACTAGTGGTACAATTACATTTGGCACTACAAATATTACATTTTCTGTAATTGCCGAAACAGCAGTATATTCAGCAGGTCAATCTTTAACACTATCTGGAACAGAATTTTCAGTAACAGCAGGTTCTATCAGTTCTACACAGTTAACAAGTGCCGTTACTTTAGAAATATTAGATTCAACAGGATCAGCAGTTAAAACAATAATAGGAGCAGGATCATAATAGATTTTGATTATAAATATAAAGAGGAATAATAATGCCAGCAATAATAACAAACAAATTTAGAATGAACAATGCGGAACAGTTTCAGGAATCATTTTCTGAAGCTTCCCCAACAGTTTACTACTTAGGAATAGGTAGAGCACAAGAATTTGGTACTTTAACAAGACCAGATGGTAGAACAGACTACGAAGGTACAGAAACAGCACCTACTACACCAGGTGATAGTGTACTAAATGAATTTAAAAACTATGATGATCTGCTGGCTGCAAAAAAGATCACAGGTTCAGACGTTTCATTTGTTATTCCTAGAAGAAACTGGACATCAGGTACAACATACGATATTTACAGACACGATTACGAGGAGTTTGTAACAGGTAGCACATCAACAAGGATTACATCAAATAGTGGTGCAACAACTTTGTTTGACTCTACTTTTTATGTAATAACTTCAGACAGAAACGTTTACAAGTGTTTAGACAATGATGGTAATACTACTTCGACAGTAGAACCAACAGGTACTGGTACAACTTTAATTACAACTGGTGATGGATACAAGTGGAAATATATGTACACTTTATCGGCGTCACAACAATCAAATTTCTTATCAACTGACTTTATGGCAGTTTCAACTGACTCAACTATATCATCAGCTGCTGTTGATGGCGCACTAGACGTAGTAAAAGTTAAAACTGGTGGATCAAGTTATACAGTTTCAGGTGGTGGTACATCAGGAACAATAACTGCTGTACCAATTAGAGGTGATGGTAGTGGTGGTGTTTGCTCTGTAACTTTAACTTCAGGCGCTATAACTGCTGTATCTATAACAACCTCTGGTACAGGTTACACTTCAGGTTATATTAGAAATGCTGACATACTTGCAGCTACAAATGCTGGTGGTGCTGGGTCAGGTGCAGAATTAGACGTAATCATTCCACCAAAAGGTGGTCATGGTTTTAACGCTGTAGAAGAATTAGGTGGATTCTTTGTTATGTTAAATACAACATTAGAAGGAACTGAAAGTTCTAACTCTGGTGATTTTACGGCTGCAAACGACTTTAGAAAAATTAGTTTAATTAAAAATCCAAACAACGCAGCTGGTTCGGCTGCTTCTGCAACAACATTAAGAGGCACATCTGCTGTTAAAATTAATACTTCACCCACTCCAGGAACATTTGTTGCTGATGAAGAAATTAATCAGGCAAGTACAGGTGCTGTAGGTAAAGTTGTTGAATGGGATGCTACAAATAAAATTTTATATTATGTTCAGACTAGACACAATGGCGCTGGTGCTGATACAAATGGTAACGTTACTGCTTTTAGTGGTACAAATGTAATTACTGGACAAACATCTAGTGCTACAGGTACTCCTGAAAATACTACTTCAACTGTTAACAATGTTTCATTTACTTCTGGTTATGCTGCTCCTGAATTGAAACATGATACTGGAGAAATCTTATACGTTGAAAATAGAACAAAAATTGCAAGAGCGACTGACCAAACTGAAAATATCAAACTCATCATTGAGTTTTAATAAAGGAAAATAAATTATGCCAAGTCCAACTGATTTCAATGTCAGTCCTTACTATGACGATTTTACAGAGTCAAAAAAGTTCCATAGAGTTCTTTTTAGACCTGCGTTTGCTGTTCAAGCTAGAGAATTAACTCAATCTCAAACACAATTACAAAATCAAATAGAAAGAATGTCAGATCACCTTTTTGATAAGGGATCAATGGTCATTCCTGGTGAAATTGGTTACGATTTAAAATACTATGCTGTTAAGTTAACATCTAAATCTGCTTCAACTGTAGATAGTTATATTGACACTACACTAACAGGTGGTACTTCAGGCGTTACTGCTAAAGTTGTAAACGCTGTTGCTACAGACGGTACTGATCCAGATACACTATTCGTTAAATACGTGAATACTGCTTCTGATGGTGCACAAATTCCTTTTACACATGGTGAAACAATAACATCATCTAATACTTCAACAGCTGTTGTTGCTTCTTGTCATACAGGATCAGCTGCACAGATTAAAGAAGGTGTATATTACATCAATGGTTTTCACGTTCAAGTATCTACACAAACTTTGATACTTGAAAAATATTCAGATACACCTAGTTATAGAGTTGGTTTATCAGTAACAGAATCTTTTGTCACACCTGGTGATGATACATCTCTAAACGATAACGCACAAGGCGTATCAAACTCAAACGCTCCTGGCGCTCACAGATTTAAAATACTTTTAACATTAGGCAAAAAAGCATTAAACAATACTGAAGATAGTAACTTCTATGAATTGTTAAGATTGTCAAGTGGTGTATTACAAAACCAAGTTAGAACAACTGAATACGCTGTATTAGAAGATACACTTGCTCGTAGAACATTTGACGAAAGTGGTGACTATGTTGTAAGACCTTTTGATATAGATGTTAGAGAACATTTATCTTCAGGCAACAATAGAGGTATCTTTACATCATCAGCAGGTGGTGACGCAACTAAACTTGCAGTAGGATTCTCTCCTGGAAAAGCATATGTAAAAGGTTATGAGATAGACACAATCGCAACAACTTTTTTACCTGTAGATAAGGCAAGAGATTTTGACACACAAAATAATTTTAGTACTAGATTTGATGTAGGTAACTTTGTAAACGTAACAAACGTTTATGGTTCTCCCGACATTTCAACTGCTTCAGGTGTAGAAGGATTTAAAGGTTTAACTTTACACAATACAGCAACAAGTTCACGTGGTACTGCAAACACAGGATCAAGTTCAGGTATTACTACAATTGGTAGAGCAAAAAGTAGAGGCTTTGAATATTCTTCAGGTACTGCTGCTTCAAACATATTTTCAAGTTCAAGTGTAACAAGTGCTGTTTATAAACATTATCTTTTTGATATAGTTTTATTTACACACTTAAATATTAAAACTGCACAAGCATTTACAACAGGTGAAACTGTAACTGGTGGTACTTCAAGTGCTACTGCAACAGTTCAATCTGTATCTACTACAGAAAGTGCTACAATCACAGGTGCAACAGCAGCTGATCCTGTAGTAGTTACATCTTCAAACAATTTTAAAGAAGGTCAACAAGTAACAATTACAGGCGTTAGTGGAATGACTGAATTAAATAATAACGTTTATACAGTTAGAAACCCATCGACATCAAATTTCGAGTTATATGACACAGACGGTACTACTTCAATTGATGGATCAGGATTTACCACTTACACTTCAGGTGGTGCAGCTGCACACGGTGTAGTTATAGTATCAAACGTACAAGGTACTTTTGCTACTGGCGAAACAATAACAGGTGGCACATCAAGTAACACAGCAGTTATTCAAGCAGACGCTGTTGGTTTAAAAGGTGTTACTGCATTTGATATACCACAAGTTAAACAAATTGCAATGGCAGGTTCGCCTACATTTACTGCTGATACATCATTAGACGTTACAAATGGCGACAATGCAACATTAACAGGTACACTATCTATCGCAAATAGTGACACATCTGTAACAGGTTTCAACACAAGATTTACATCTGAATTATTAGTTGGCGATTCAATATCATTTACTACAAACGGTGGTACCTCTTTAACTAGAATAGTTGAGGCTATCATTAGTGATAGTTCAATAACACTATCAGCTGCTGTTGGTGGATCAGACGTATCCACAAAAACAATTGCAACGAGAAGAAGAACAAAAATACAATCACCTGATAAAAATATTTCTATATTTAAACTGCCATATGAAAATATTAAAACATTAAAGACTACTGTAAATGGTAATGCTTCAGATACAACTTACACATTTAGAAAACACGAAATTAAAACACTAACTGGTGATGGTATCGCTACATTTTCTGCTGGTGTAAATGAAACATTTGCTGATTTATCAGAGACCGATTATACTATCTCAATTACAAGTACAGGTTCTGGTGGATCAGGCGCTGTAGGAGATGTATTAAGTTTAACAGGTAACAACCATGAAGGTAGTGCTATATTTACATTGAATGGTGCTAAAACTACTTTGACAATTGACTTTGGTGCAAACTACGCTGCTCACAATATTAAAGCATTAATTACGTTAAACAAAACGGTAGGTACTTCGAAAACTAAAACACTTAACAGTAATGAAACACTTGCTGTATCTACACAGGCAACAATAGAGAGTGGTGTAATTAGTTTAGCAAAAGCAGATGTAATTGCTATCAATTCAATTTACATGGCACCTGACTTTAGTACGGATGCAACAACATCACATACAGACGTTACAGATAGATTTGATTTAGATACAGGTCAAAGAGATAACTTCTATGATGTTGGTAGAATAAAATTAAAAACTGGTGCGTTAACACCAACAGGTAGATTACTTGTAAACTTTAACTATTACTCTCATAGTGCAGGAGATTATTTTGATGTTGACTCATACTCAGCAATTAATTACGAAGACATTCCTGCTTACACTTCAAACAATACAGGTGTTAGATATGAATTAAGAGATAGTTTAGACTTTAGACCAAGAGTTGATGACGCAAGTACAATCAATTCAGGTAACCAAGATAGATCATTTGATGATACTGGTAATTCAGTAGTACAACCTATCAAATTTAATTCAGACGTTAGATCAGACTTTGAATACTATTTAGGAAGAGTAGATAAAATATTTTTAGATAAAGATGGTAACTTTAAAGTATTAAAAGGCGCTAGTTCATTAGAACCAAGAGTACCTGGTACATTAGATAACGCAATGCACCTATACACGTTGTTTTTACCTGCATATACATTGGATACATCCGAAGTTGGTATAGAACACGTTGACAACAAACGATATACAATGAGAGATATTGGTAGAATAGAAAGAAGAATAGAAACTACAGAATACTATACTCAATTATCTCTACTAGAAACAGCTGCACAGAATTTACAAATACAAGACTCAAATGGTTTTGATAGATTTAAAAATGGTTTCGTTGTAGATAACTTTACAG
>Ga0222718_10002884_pt1 | contig 15077 bp, 20 predicted proteins | sample C33_27DmetaG_FD_165045 | JGI IMG/M metagenome (GOLD analysis project Ga0222718, IMG submission 165045) | Estuarine water microbial communities from San Francisco Bay, California, United States - C33_27D | ecosystem: Environmental > Aquatic > Marine > Unclassified | place: USA: California... | reverse complement strand
AAGCCTAATATACGCCTGTAGCCGCCCTCAATAGAGGGTTCAAAGTTGCGTAGCACTCTAGCACTACCCGGAGCGTTAATACCCTGCTGTAGAGGGCTTAAATTGGTTACAAGACCCCTTTTAAACTCAACAGGAAAAGTTTGCCACGCTTCCATTATAGGGCGTCCAAAGAAGAACCTACATTAGAAGAGGATGTAGCAATACGCCCCCCTCCCTGATTGTTACTAACCATAGAACTACGAAGATAATAAAATCTATTAATTAGAATGCTACGCATATGTTTAACACCGTCTTCAAACTTTTGCATAGCTATAGTATATGCTTGTGCATCACCCCTAAAAAGATATGCGTAGTGCATAGAGCCGTCTGTAATAATGTGCTTAAATCTTTCAGGAATAACTGGAACGTCAGTTGCATTTTCTAAGTCAACAGGAACACGATAGTATTCATAGATTACACTATAGGCTTGATCTGGTGGAGGAATCATTCCGTATTCTAGTGAAGGAGCATTAAATACATAATTAGGTAGAGCGTTATTATCGGCAGTAGCTTTATATTCTTGAGAAATAGATTTATGTAAGTATTCTTCATAAGCTACGTTCTTTAGTTTTTTTGTACTATTACCTAATGTAGTGTCTTCTTTAATTCTAAAACTATCAAAATTAATAATCTTAGCGTCATCTGGAAATGGGTATCTAGTAGTACCTGTAGTTAGTACGTCTTCTTGTTCTACGTGATTAAAAGGCCATTCAAACTCAGACTGATTAATATAACGAATAGAAGCATTAACAGCATCTTTTGCATGAGAGTAAAAACCTGTGGCCGAGTCAAAGTTAGCAGAAGTAAGCTCAACTTCATTAAGCCGCCTATTAACTTCGTTTACTAGACCGAGAAAATTGTACGCCATTATTTTTCTCTCACTGTTAATTTAATTGTACGTTCAGCGGTACTGCCCGTACTGTCTGTCATTCTACAAGAAAAGGTATATTCTCTATTGGTAACGCCACCACCAATGTTAATGGTAGCAACAGTAGTTGTGTTAGTCTGAGACACATTCTGAATATTATCAGTAACAGCACTACTAGATGCCGTCGTTAGTGTTTGCCCTGCACCCAAAAGTGTTTTACCAATCTCACTAGTTTTAACATACCATTCTACAGAGCTAATTGTGGCGTCACCTAAGAAGCGTGACCAATCTGCATTGTAGTCTAGTGTTTCATCTGGGTCTTTTACAGGCCATTTAAAGGACATATATTTACTCCGTTACGTACACTGTTCGGTCATATGAAGTTGGTTGACGTTCAACATAAACGTAACGATCTTCTTTTGGTACATCTATTGTTCTGTCGTTTGTTGTCGTTTGTCTTGAAACAAAAATAAGACGACTTTCAAAAGGGACATTTACGGTTCGTTCATACGTAGTAGACATTAAGCTGCTCTCGAAATATAAACGCAGCGCTTTCTACTATACTGTGCTTTCACTGCTTCAAAATTGAAAACTTCTGCTGTTTTAACTACAGTACCTAAACTTATTGTAGAACTAACACCTGTAACCTCAGAGGTTGCATTTGCACTAATCCCTACAGTATTTACTGCACCTGTTGCAGTAACACCTTCACATTTTTCTATTACTATAGAAGTAACAGTACCTAAACTTATTGTAGAACTAACACCTGTAACCTCAGAGGTTGCATTTGCAATAAGCCCTACAGTATTTACTGCACCTGTTGCAGTAACACCTACAACCGTCTCACCAATATTTATAGTAACAGTATTTACTGATCCTGTACTAGATACTCCTGTACTAATACTTTCAGTAATATCAATTTCAAAACCGCCCGCTGCTACAGGTGCAACACTGCCTGTACCTACAACACCAGTAGGTATAACTTTAGAACTAGCACTTAACTGAACAGTGTTTACTGCACTGGTTGCAGCAACACTTGCTAGTGATACGGATAGATTTATTTGACCATATCTAGATAAACCAAATAAACCAGAACCATAACGGGCAGACTGTGCAATAATAGCCATATTAGCTACCTATTATGCAATACGAATAACAGCGTTTGATGCGTCTGCGGCAGGAAATTCAATTGTAAGATCACCAGCAGTAGCTGAAACAGTACCGCCAAAATCAATTACACAAATAGCTTTATTAGATTGGGAAGCATTATAGATAATACAACCTGTTGCAGCAACAGTTACATTAGAAAAAACTTCATCCGCAAAATCTACGATGGCCGTAGAACCGGATAAAGCAATAGAAGCAGAGTCTAAAACCTGCCCGCCCGCACTGTAGTTAGTACCTGAAGCTTCATCGCTATTACCTGTAACATCCGAATAATTTGTCGTGCTTGCATTATATGTACCTGAAGCAGATACTTTAATTAAAGCAAGCTTAATACTGTTTGAGTCTAGGTCGTGCGTTCCTCCTAAAAGCTCTGTTTTAAAAGAGTTACACATTGCTGTGGTAATTGCCATAGTTTATTCCTTATATAACATAAGTAGGGACTGAGAGCGTTAACTCCCAGTCCCATACTCAGTTAACTTACGCTAGAGTGTCACGATCTACTTCATCAGCAGTCGCAATACCATTGTCACTAACGTCTAGCAAGCAAGCAAAGACACGAATTTCACCAGCAGTGAAAGATGCGCCGCCACCAGCAAGCGTTAGATCAAGAGTATCAGCAGATGTAATTACTAGATCAGCCGACACGGTAACGCTAGGTGCATAAGCACCATCCGCAGCCCCGTCAATATCAAATGCTGTAACGTACTCATCAGCATCTGCACCAGTGCCGAGAGTGGCAGTGGCATCAGTACCTGTATTTTGAGTAGCACTTGACGTAACCTGAAAACCAGCCGACACAATTTTTGTGTTGGCAGGAATGGTTAGAGCCTGTACAACATCACCATTTGGGTTGATGCTATTAGCAGTCAAATCAATGATCTGTTGTACATAGTAGGGTTGACGCCCGCGAGCTTCATTGCCACGAGCGGGAGCAAGAGTAGCAGTAATCGTAGCCATTTTTCAATACTCCTTATACTAAGCAAATTTTGGCGTTTACAAGAGCTTCGGGACGAAGAATCTTGCGGCCATAAAGGTGCATACCACGAACAACATCAGCAAAGCTATCTGGATCACGATAGGTTTCTGTTTTGTTGATCTGTTCGGCAGTAGCTACGGCTGAAGAGTGGCCTGCAACAACAACACCATAGTTGGAAGCGTTTGTACCACCAGTTGTGGAGGAACCTGTACCAACTGAAGGTAGGTTGTTAGAGACGTATACTTTAAAGCCAAGTAGGTTGTTTAGAACTAGACCGTTCTGAAGACCAGAACCGCCGAAGTCGTTGTTGAATAGTCTAGAATCTTCGTCCTGAAGAATTTCCTTAAAGACTGGATCAATAACGAGCCAACGACCGTTTGAATCAACATTCTGTTGGTCAAGCTTACGAGCCATACGGGAAATAACCTGAATAGCATAAGCATTACCAGAACCAACGACTGCGCCGTCATTACCAGCACGAGCCTTAATACCAATAGCACTACCACCAGAACCGCCAAAATCGTCGGCTTCAAGTTTCATGCTAGAAAGTAGTTCGTCTGTGCCAGCGGTTGCAACAGCAACTTCACCGTTAACAGTGGTGTTAACAGCACTAGCAACACTGTGTAGTGCAGACTGCTTAAAGCCACAAAGATAACCAAGAACGTCTTGATCGTACTGATCAGATAGGCGGAAAGCCGCACGATCAGAAGCTAGTGACTGGAAATTAACATGAGAATGTGCTTCTTCAATGTCATCAACCTTAAAAGCAAAGTAGTTAGACTTATCAACCGTGAGGCTGAAGTCTTCATCGTCTAGGTCTTGAGGTGTAATAACGGTGCCACGAGTGTACGCTTTAACGGAGATTTCAGGCTCCTTAATAATGCGAACGGTGTCACCCATATTAGCAATTTCACCAAAATAATCAGAGTTGGTGATCTCTTCACATACAGATGACTTACGGAACGCAAGCTGCACCTGCTTAGAATAAATTACAGGACTAAATGCACCATTAGGTAGGTTGCCGTATCCTGCTGCTGCTGAAAATGCCATAACATTAACTCCTTTAAACAGCTATCAGATGCTAACTCCAAACTTCCTGTAGAGGCTAATTAAAGTAGGTGCGCTTAAAAATACATTTGGCCTAACGTATTATTAACGGGCTACTCGCTTTAGGTAAGTCTATAGATAAAAATGTAGTTGCTAAGGTGTATAAACTACACCAAAATAGTGGGTAGGCTAATGCGGCCACTTATTTTGATATAGTTATATACGGTTATTTTATAATGTCAACTATTATTAACGTGCTGAACCAGAAAGATCATATACAAACTTTCCTGAACGGATAGCTTCCATAATATTATCTTGATTCTTTTCGTACTGTGTAGCTGACATCTTCTGAACGTCTGATTCTTTAATGACGCCGGAAGTATCTTCGGCTGTAGGCCGATTACGTGTGGCACGGGTATCTACCATTTCAGCGGCGTTACTAGAACGCTTGCTTTTCTTTTTGGTACTAATACCTCTGTCTGCCTTATATAGATCAATGGCTCTTGCTGCTGCTTGAGCATCATTGTCATTGTCGTACAGGGCTTGTTGAATCCAGCGTGGTTGTTCTTCTGCCCACGTGTGGAAGTCATCGTCCTGTCTAATTTCATCGAAGTCTGGGTGTAACTGTAACAAAACAGTTTCTGCCTTCTGACGCTCTGCGTCTTCTTGCATCTTATTAATTTTAGTTACACGCTCTTCTAATTCTGTGGATTGTTCTCTTGCTTTCTTAATTGCAATAGTTTCTACGATGGCTGCTACGTCTGGATACTTAGACATCCACACATCAATCTCATCGTCTGTTTTAGGTAGCTTCATCTCCTTTTTAGTGGCAGACGTAAGCTGTTCCTTTAATTCACTAATTTGAGATTGTAGGTCTTCCTGTTGTTTCTGTGTGTGTCTACGTAAATCACCATATCTCTTTTTAAATGAACGCTCTTCAGCGGTAGTGGGTTCTGCTTCTTGTTCTTGTTCTTCTTCGGACACTTCACCCTTTTGTACGCGAAGCATTTCTTCTAGTTCTTCTTCGTCTTTCTTAATGCGTTCCGAATTGGAATATGGACGACTAATAAAGGCTTTCTTTTCTTCTACCTGTACGGTATCTACTTCAGACATTATATTTCTTTCTCTGGGGCCACCGTAGCCTACTGTGTAGGGGGATGAGTAGCCAGCAAATTAGTCTGTTTAAGTGTGACTATCACTTTCGGGAACCTAAACCCCCTCTTTTATTTTTCTTTCTTCCACCTCTTTTTTTGCTTCGTAGTTTACGTTTAATTATTCCCCCTTTAGAATATTCTGATCCATCATCATTACCCATTCCATCATTTTCTGATCCATCAGGGCCGGGTCCACTAGAATTACCGCCATCGCCGCTAGTTCCACCGGATGCTTCTTCCGCACTTTGTGGCCCACCGCCCATACCACCGGGTCCACCTGCACCCGGACCAGTGTCATTTTCACCGTCTGGATCAAGCCCACCAAATTCATCCGCATTTGAACCCAAACCTGCCCCCGTACCGCTGCCCGTTGGCCCGCCGAAAGAACCACCAAACGAGGGATCAGTACCTAAACCAAATTCATGCCCAAAGGCATCCATCATTTGTCCAATAGTTGCATATGAGGCACTTCCAGTACTATTATCATCATCGCCGCCATCACCATCTGTAAATTCTTCTTCTACTTCTTCTTTTTTAGATGGTGCCGCTTTAGATACACTACCACCTAATTCTGCGTAAGATCGTAATTCAAAAGGACTATCAATTTCAATAAAGTCTTCAGGTACTTCTTCTTGTGCAAGACCTTCCATATTAAAAATTTGATGAATGGTGCCTGTTGGGTCCATAAAGTATTTAGTACTAAATGCCCCTACACCCGTGCTTCCTACAAGTTGACCTAAACCCTGTGAGCCAGATAACTTAGCTTCTCTACCTGTGTCTGGTACAAGAGGAGTAGTACCAAAAGGAATAGTATTAGCTGTTCCCGCTGTGGATGGTGGAATAGACATACCACCCGTCATATTAGGTGCAATCATACTGCCACCTTCAGCAAAGTTTCTAACTAGCGCACCATTAGCAGCTTCAATTTCTGCTTCTTCACCGCCTTCTAAGTTTTCTAAGTCGTCAGATTCAACAACCTCAATATCCTCAATCGTAAAAGGTGGGCCACCCGCATTAAATAGTGCGTCGTCTGGCAGTGTCTGTCCTTCTTCTGTACCAAATTGACCCATAGCCTCCATTTTCTTGTAGCCCATTTTAGCTTCATCTCGAAGCTTCATAAAATGCTCAACACCAAAATAACGAACAACGTCAGCAGGAACTACCATCTCACCTTCACTAAGCATAGCAGGCTGGTCATCACGTACTTCTTTTTCCGTGCTACCTAAAGGTACGTCATTGCCTGATACGGGATCAACCTGACCACCCTCTTCAAATAATTCCATTTGTTTGTTCATAGTCAATCCTCCGTCCGACATAAAAGGTAAGGGTTGTTTACCCTCTGTTTCTGTGTAAGAACCTGTGCTTAATACAGGGTAAGCTACTTTTTTATTGCCTTCCTTATCTGTATAAGGAATAGAATAATTTTGTCTTATAATATCTGGGTCTTCACGCCCAAGCGCAGCTACTATATTTTTAGCCTCTTTAAAAAAATCTTCTTTATTTGGATATTTTTTCTTTAGTAAAGCACCATAAATATTGTTATTTAAATCTATAGAACTTTCCATTCCTGCACGGGTAGGAGAATTAACATTTCTTTCTTTATAGTTATAAAGAGCAGTAGCTACTTTTGCTCCTGTTTTTTCAAAAAAATTGTCATCCTCACCTTCAGATAAAAAACCACCGCCTAGTATGTGTCTTAACGTATCTTCTCCCTTATCATTTTCTAAAGCAGGAGTATGAAAACGATAATCTTTTTGTGCTGTTTCACGAGATAGTTTTAAACTATCCTCAACTGCGTCTTTTTTACCTAGTGCAAAAGCTACAGTAGAAGCAATAGGAGAACTAGCGCCAAGAGAATAGTTTTTATTTTTACTCAAGTAATTAATCCCTCTTAACTATGTTATCCAAAGACTTTAATTTTCTAAGGGCTTGAATGTAGCCCTGCGCTCTTTGTACACCAACAGAACACTCAGATTGTTCTAGCACTTTATGCTGCTGTTCTATTTGATAGTCTAAATACTCTACAAAATTAGCCCACAGGTGGGGGTTGCTCACCAGTGCTTTGAGGCGCTCCGCCTTCTGCTGGCTGTTGTTGTTCATTACCTGAGAATCCCTGTTCTTGTGGTCCGGGTGCCATACCTACACCAATGTTTCCGCCGCCTGCACCCGTTGGGTCTTGAGGATTAGCTCCTGCTGGAGCGCCCTGTTGTGGCGGTGGTGGCTGAGTTGCTTGCCACGCCTTCATCATCTCTGCCTGAATGGCTGCGTCACCCATATTGTTGACAACCTTTTCAGGATCAAGATCAAGTGATCTGGCAATCTCAGTGATAATATAATCCATTTTTGCAAAAGGTGCAAGTGCTGGCTTGCTAGTAACTTGAATAAATTGCATGAGGCGTTGACTACGTACTTCGTTAGCCATCAGACTTTCTGTACCACGTGCCTTAACTTCAAGATCGCCTTTAATATCTTTGTCAAAAGAAAACTGCATGTTAAACTGGAATAGGCCGTCACCGAGAGGCTTTAGTAGATAGTCGTCTACATTTTTAATGACATTCTTAATACTGCCTGCTGCTGCACCCATAAGCATACTAATGCCACTAGCGGTTCTACCTACACCCGACACACCTGTTTGTCCGTGCGCGAAAGAAGGAAAGCCTGTGCTTTCATCAGCAAGCTGCCTAGCTTTATCAAATAGCTGTAGGTTTTCACTGGCAACATTTGGAAACTTAGTACCAAAGATTGCCTGTCCGGGCGCACCACCCTGACGGCGAAACACTTTACCGGGATAAACACTGAGGTCTTGACCCGGAGTTAGATTTGTTTCATCCACTTCAATAAGAAGATTACCAGACAATACAGCATTATCTACAGCCATTCTCATAAAACCGTTCATAAGAATTTGTGTGTCTTCCATATTCTCCGCAATACCTACACCAAAGAAGCTGTATGGATTTAGTTCATATGGTGCTGCCATATATGGAATACGTACAGGCTTAAAAGGATTAATTACAAGACGAATAACTTGACCATTAACTGTCCAGATATTAGCTTGCACTTGATCTGCATCTGCAAATTCTTCTGGAATATCAATATCTTCATCTTCAAGAAGGTCTGTACTAATAACACCCCAATATTCTAATACTTCAAAGCGGTCGATACTGTGTGTCTGTTCGTAGTCAGCCAGATCATCTTCCCACCATTCTTTTACGTAGGACTCACCCTGTTCAACGCATTGGTCGATGACATTACCCCTAAAGAAAGGCCGTTTTTTAAGATTAATTAATTGGCTGCGGCTCATCTTATGACGCTCTACGACGTATTGAGCTTCTTCCATATTATTAGCATCTGGGTCTGGGTAGAAGTTCCAAACACTTACGTGACCAATTTGAGGTACAGTTTTAATGGTTGGTGTGTATGTACCTTCATCGTCCCAGTTTGCATATTCTTTATTTACAGCAAACGGACCCTTTAGTACTCCTGTACCAAATAGCGACATTTCAAAAGATGTGCTACGAAGATGTTTGGAAGCATTACATTCCTGTAATTGATCCATAACTTTCTTTTGCATTTTCTTTGCTGCAACCATAGCAGGATGAAACGTAACAGCGGAAGGAGTTGTACCCGGACCTTTTTTAAGACCCTTTACACCCTGTAGTTTTTCTTCCATACCTGCAAGCATAAGAGAGCGTTCTGTAGAACCCGCAGGTAAGTCTGCACCATCACCCGCAAAACCATACGGGCTATCTTGTTCTACTGGACCTTCTTCTTTAAGTTCGTCAGGAAGTGAAGGATCAAAATGTACGGTTTCTTCTACACCTTCGGGTAATACTGTAGGATCAATAGTAATAGGAAAACGCTGATTTCCAAATAGTACATCTACAATTTGACCATAGGCTGCAAGTGTTTTAGTTTTAGTAACCTTAATAAAAACACGAGACTTTTCAGTTTCCATAAACTGCACATCAGGGCCATAAATGCCTCTGTAATTACGATAAGACTTCAGCCAACGCTGTTCTTCTGTATGTCTATACGTTTTAGCTTTTTCATACTTATCACTGACGTACCTAATAATAGGTGTATAGCCGTAGTCTACGTCTTCTACGCTATCTACATCGTCTGCTGCGATACCCATTTGTTCAATTAGGGAGTCATCTTCTTCAATAGCCATTTATAATTCCTTTAATATCCAAATACAGCATCGGCTGGTGTATGAGTATTTCTGGGCATTTGTGAATCAAAGTCAAAAATACTAAAGCGTGGTCTTGACATTATACCGTAACGTAAAGCATCATACAAGTGATCTTCTGAGTGAGTATCAATATCTTCGGGGTTTTTCTTATCTATAGGTAAAGCAGGTAATTGAGATACCATATTTGTGCAACTATTAAAAAAGATTAATCTGGGTTCTTCTGTAAATTCATCAACCTGAAGCCTACGATGAATTTCGTTTTTACCTGCAACTCTACTACCTTTACTACGATCAGACGGTCTCCAACGACACCCTTTACTAATCATTTGTTCCGCCAGAGATGGGCCTGTATCACCTCTTTTATGCCACAAAGAACTATCAAGAACACCATATTTAATATTACCGTCTTCTGCCTCTAGTTCTAATACCATATCAGCTAAGTCTGTAGCTAGTACTTTAGATACGTATAGCTCTCTGTATACAATTAGTTGTTCCTCTGGGCTTACAGCAAACCATAACACGCCACTATATGAACCATAGCCATAGTCACAAGCACGAAACTTAACCCAATTATTTGGTATGTCAAATGGCTCAACGACATGAAGGTTTCTATTAAATTCGGTAAATGCAGCACCTTCTTTAATGTCCCAATCGCCGTCTAGTAGTTGCCTTTTTTGTTGCTCCGGTAAAGAAAGAAGCATTGCTTCATAATCACCGCTTTTAGCTAGATACGGATTATCCATTAGTTTAGCAGGTATAAACCTTCTTTTAAATAAAGGCTTTCCTGCTTTAGCATGACCTGCCGGATAGTTTAAGTCTTCACCCGTTTCAATATTAGTAGCTACAAATCTGCTGTTTGGTGGTGCAGGATCAAGAAACATTTTCTTAACCCAATGATGCCCTCTGCCGCCCGGATTGGTTGTAGCCCGCATGTATACAGGTAAATCTGGAGCAGTAGACCGTAGACGAGATCGCATGTAGTCCCACGCATAAGGTGTAGCCCACTGAGTTAACTCATCAAAGCCTATCCAGCTAAATGCTAGACCCTGATAACGCAATACGTCTTCATCTCTATCGAGATAAGACATCCACAATCGCGCACCGGAAGGCGCAGTCCACTGCATCTTTCTTTCGGACCATTTAATGCCCGGAACTGCTTTAGGATACATCTCTTGAGACTTAAAAATAAGTTCTCTAAGTTCTTCCGTTGTATGTCTAAGCAATAGCCCACTAAAGTCGGGGTGGGAAAAATAACGTACAGGATCAGCCAACATAGCGAAAGACTTGCCACCGCCTGCTGCACCACCATACAATACTTCTCGTTCTGCTGCCTCTAAAAACTCTGTTTGTGGGCCATCATTAGGTTTGAATACAGCATTTTGTTCTACAGATTCAGGTGGTTGATGTGCTACAGATGACTCAATCTTTTGTGGGTTCTTCAGTAGCTCCGCTGCGTGTAACGTCTGTTCGGGCGTCGAGTCTTTCGTTTTCGAGTTCTTCCGCTTTGGCGAGCGTCTCTTCGACATACGCTGCCCACTTGCGGAGGCTATTAGCTTTGTTTTTACGCTTTCGCTCATTTCTTACCCGTTTCATTAATCCTACGTGTGATATGTAGCGACCCGTTCTTGTGCTTAACCAATTAGATACTTCTCTGTAAGAATATTTCTTTAAGTGTTTCTTTGCTTCTGCCAGTGTGTTTAATTCAGTTTCAATAGGAAGTAAAACTTTATCGTCATCTTCATCTAATTCATAGCCAAACGGTATTGTTCTAGCTATACGTGGCAGAGGAATCCACTCTCCGTCTTCTTTAACATCAAGTGGTTGAGGTAATTTCCAACTTCCGATACTACGTTGTAATGCTTTAGTCGTCATCGTCCTCAATTACCGCTTTAGGTGGTAGGATAAATACGCCACCTGAACTTTCTACTTGCATTTTTTCTGACTTAATAATGCCACTTCTATCTAGTAGGTCTTTGGCAGCGTTCAGCTTGTCACGAATACCTAACTCGGTAGGGTCGTCAATACCAGAAATAATAGCATATGCAGCTTTAGGGGCGTTATGCGCCATAAAGTTTTTAGTAGCTTCAATAATCTCATCCTTAATGCCAGCCGTAATTTCTGACAAGACGGTGTTAGGTGAGTATCCAGCCAACTGTTTAGCTGCATATAAATCACCTCTAGCATCACCAAATAGAACATTGATAAAAGCCTGTTGCTTTTCTGTTAAGTTTTTAGCCATTACGCCACGCCCTTTTTATGCTTCTGACTTTTAGGCGGACTCTTCGTACTGCCGCCTTTACCGGACCAAAAAACTTTGTTCGCCCAATATGCAGCAGACGTTGGGCCTTTTGCAATATTCTTGCCGTGACGCGCTTTAAAAGATTTACGGGCTTCAGGAGAATAGTTATGACCCATCTTTTGATCGCCAAAGCGTATGATTTTAATGTTTCCATCGTCCCTCACTGCAACAATAGCTTTTTTTGTAGGGTGTTTAGGTGTGCGCTTAGGTTTATTTAAACCCGACAACCCATATCTTTTCAGTTTTGCTTTTTCAGATTCACTTAAAGACATTAACTTTTCCTAATTATACATGTTTTATTTTACTTGTCAACTATCTTTTACTAAATAGCTTAGTGGCACCTCTAATACCAAAGCTGGCAGCAACCACACACCCCAAAGAATACTGATACCACTCAGGCATAGACTGTAGTTGCTCAAAGCCCCGCTGTACAATGTTTTCCATACCCGGAACAAAAGCTAGAATCATAGGCACACTAAAGATAATTGTAAGATATTCATCTTTCCAGCTATTCTTAGTACCTTCAGCCATAATACGCTCCCACCCACTCTCGTGTGTGGCTGCTTCTACCATAACTTTGGCTTTAGCTTGTGCTTCCGCTACCTTCATAGCGGTCTTAGCCTTCTTTTCTTCTACACTACCCTGTAGCCACGTACCTACAAGCCCAGCTACAGGTCCAATTAGAGCGCCAATCATAATGGTTGTCCTTTACCTTTAGCAATAATAGCAATTTTTTGACACGTAGCATGCCAACCTCTATACTCGTTGTCTTTTAAACCCCTTTCTAAAGGGGGTACAACTTTTTCAGAGGGTGGACACTCCTCTACAATGCCCGATTCTACACGATAAGCACCATTATTAAACATAATAACAATTGTAAACAATAATGCTTCTACAAATTGTTGGTTCATAATAAACCCTTACTTTGTGCTTTTACTAGCCTGTACAATAGGAGGACTAGATTTTTCTGAATTGCCTAAATACAAGCCAAATGCAGCAGTAAGTGCGCCAGTCATAACACTAAGCATACCTGCCTGCTCCATAGTAGGCGTATCTAATGATATGAACCACTCAATAACACGGAAATTCATAACAATTAAAGCCAGCATCATAACACGCGGTATAATGCGCCAACTATCTAGCTGTGATGCGTTCATTATCTACCCTGCCCCCTATATGTTTGTTTTGCATTAGCTTGCCTGCTATGCAAATTAGGTTTTTTAGCGTGTCTGTTTTTTCTACGGATACGCTTTTGTAGCGTAATAGTCTTTTCTAAAATCTTACGCACGGTACTTTCTTACTTTCTTTGCAATACCTTTAGGTTGTTTAACTACTTGTTTACCAGCAGCAGTACCTTTACGTTTAGCTGCTGTAGTTCTGGCGTATTCTGAAGGTGATAAGGCAGCAATAGCTTTTTTAGGTAGGTATCGCTCACCTGTTTTAGCAGATGGCTTACCAGACTTAGTTCCCCACTTTTGAGCCGTCCACTTTTTTAGGCTTTTCTGTGGTTTCTTTAGTGCCATTATCTAATACGTCCCTTATGACTAGCTGCTTAATAAACTTAGCCCCTATGACCTCTACAATAGTTTGATAACTAGACTTAATGTCTTGTTGTTGTAGCTGCATAACTTTTTGGGCATCAATAAGCTTGACTACTATTGCCTCTAGTCTTTTATGTTTCTCATCTAAGTCTGAAGATAGCTCGTTCTGTATCCAGTTATTCTGCTTCCATATAAAATAACCAAAAGCTATTGTCATTGTAACAGGAATACCAAATGTTTCCAATATGCTTAGTACGTCCATTCATATTCCTCTCCAAAAATACAAATAAATGTTACGTTCTTTTAGGTTGTCTTCTCCTATTTACAGTTTTAGGAACTACCCTCAGATTAGAGCGTCTATTATCTCGTGGATTCATATTTTTATGATCCACCTCTTTGCCATCACCCTTACGCACTACACCAGCTTTAGCTAAAGCATTACGAGCAGTATTTCTTGCTGCCCTGTTTTTCTTTTGGGCAGGAAGTTTACCGTGCGTGTCATACTCTTTGCGGTAGTTACGCTTACGTGTGGGCGTAGGTTTACGAGGTTTAAGCATCGACTACTTCTTTTTTAATCCGCCGCCGCGCATTTTTGCTACTGGCTTTTTCATTCCGCCGCCGCGCATTTTTGCTGAACCGGACGCAGCACGTCGCCCATATAATTTAGGTTCGTCACCTATCTTAGTCGTAGCAATAGGACCGGAGCGTGTTGGAAAATCAGGATCGGAACGTGTTGGACCAGATTTGCTAGGTTTTTTAGCCTTAGTACGTCTAAGCTTAAGAGCATCTCTAGCCTTAGAACGTTTAAGATTAAGAGCCTTTCTAGCCTCATCACGTCTACTCTTAAGAGCATCCGCAGCATTTTTACGTCTACGCTCAAGAGCAATCGCAGCATTGGCTCGCTTTATAGCAGTAGTTGCATTTACAGGGCGACCGTCTGCTCGTGCCTTCTGTGCTTTTTTATTTAACTCAGTCCTCCTCTTAAATGCCTCAGTGTTGCTTAGTCTGCTTCTTTTTGGTAACCCGCCCGGAAGCGCCGTAATCCCGCCGCTCATCATCTTTGCTGCTGGCTTCTTTACTGCTCCGCCGCCGCGCATCATCTTTGCTGCTGGCTTCTTTACTGCTCCGCCCCGCATCATTTTCTTTTTCATTGCTCTGGGTTTCATTGCCATTTCGTTTAGTCCTTCGTTTGATAACTAATTCCTGATATTCGTCTTCAGGGTAGACTTTGTAGTAATCTAGCTTTTCTAATTTTAAACTAGCGTCGTCTACTTGAGATAGTGACTGTATGAAAACCATACAGTATTCATCCTTTACGGAACTCTCCCAACTGTGTTCATATAGGAAATCTAATTCAGCTTCTTCTGCACCAAACTCAGGATGAAAACCCATAATGTGCAGGTCTTGTTTAGCTAGTAGGTTATTACGTTCTTCACACCACGTACTGAACTCTTGCATGTTAGGTATAGTAAAAGAAGCACATACTACCACTTCGTATCTATTATCTGTAAATTCAGTACACTGTCTTAGTGTCTCTTTGTATATATTCTTAGTTTCTACTATTTTCACTTTATTATCTTGCCACGCTTTCTTTGCATAGGGGCAGGCAGGCAATCCATCTAAATGCTCGTTAGGAACTTCTAAGACATTCATAGACCACTCACGCAGGTCATCCGCGATAGATGTAGCCATTACGACTTGTAGCCGCCTCCAGCCTTCTTATATTCGCTCGCTAGTAATTGAGCTTTTCTAGCTGACCACTGTCCGGCTTTACCACCTTTTGTGCCAGCTTTA
>Ga0222718_10002883_pt1 | contig 15078 bp, 27 predicted proteins | sample C33_27DmetaG_FD_165045 | JGI IMG/M metagenome (GOLD analysis project Ga0222718, IMG submission 165045) | Estuarine water microbial communities from San Francisco Bay, California, United States - C33_27D | ecosystem: Environmental > Aquatic > Marine > Unclassified | place: USA: California... | reverse complement strand
ATGCGTATACTTGGAGTCGAGGAAGAAGTCTGTCAACAACACGACGAAGAATCATTCCATCTTGATGATGACTTTTATGAAAAGATCGAAGAGATGGGCTATGTTGAACTCGACGAATTAGATATCGAGTCTGAAGAAGTTACCATACACTAAGTAACTGATGCAAAAAATTCAAGACTTCTGGCTACAGAGCTATCACAGCGATCGTATAGCTTTTATATTTGAAATGATCAGTTTCATCTTCACAGTAGGTGCAAGCATGTATCTAGCAATTCACGCAGACAATCCTGATATGAGATATGTTTATCCAGGTTTCTTCGTGGGTGCTGTTACACAGACCTATGCCAGTTGGAGGCGTGGTGCGGCTTGGATCATGCTATTAACATTTTATTTTGCCTGTATCAACATATTTGGTTTTGGTAGAGCCGTAGGATACTGGTAATGATATTAATAGCGTTTGTGATAAACTACTGTGTCTACTGCGATCGTTTCAAAGAAGAAGCCATGCTGGGTATCCAAAATTCCACAGAATATGAACTAGTAGTGTATAATGCTAGTGAATCAAAGTTTTTACACGGTGCTGTAGGCGATATACATAGTTACAAGCATCTTGTAAGAGGTTATCCAACATTTATAATTCTCAAAGACGGAAAGGTAATAGACACCTGGGAAGGCTACGAAGAATATCAATTTTGGGTAGAATATAACAGACATTTAAAGGAGAACAATTAATGTCAAGTCATGATACGCTCGTTGAGCAAATGGAAGTTTATCTCGCAGAGAACGAAAAGTTTTCAGACAAGAAAGTAAAAGCCGCATCAACCCGTGCTCGTAAAGCACTTCAAGAAATTGCAAAGGCATGCAAGTCACGCCGTGCAGAAATCACAGAAGAGAAAAATGCCCTCTAAGTGGACTAAAACACTAGTTGAAGATCCAGACAATCCAGGAGAACTACTCCTGGACCTGGATGGCATTGCTGATGAACTTGGATGGCAAATTGGCGATACACTAGAGTGGACGGACAACCAGGATGGAACATACACTTTAACAAAGGTGCAACATGAGCAAAGACAAAATTGATCTCAGCAGTATTACACTTATTGATCACACAGCACTAGGTGAAGAAAACTGGCAAGATTATAGTATCACTGTTGATGCAAAGGATATTGTGAATTTTTCAGATGATTTAAACTACGATTTTTCGGATGTAGGTATGGTGTACAATGATAGTCACATAAATGGGAAAATGAGCCTAACTGGCGAAAGGGCCGACATTGAAATTAATGGCAAAAGCCTCAAAGACGCAATTACAAACATTGAAGAACGCCTCGCCATTCTCAACATCAATCCCGAACTTGAAGCAGAATTTGCTGAACTTAAACAGTTAGGCGAACAATATCGCACCTTAGAAAAACAGTTGCTGGATAAAAAGCAAGTGTGGGACAAACTACAAGGTGCAGAGGGAGATTAGATACAACGCTATTGAACAAGCGTTAGGCTATCTTGAAAAAGAAGTTGGCTCATACAAGGTTATAAGCCTTGGCAAAGACATTGGTACAGGAAAACGTACCGCAATAAAAATCAAAGGCGAAGGGTACACAATATATAGCACCAGTCTGCGTGATGGACATCGCTATGTAGTCCGAGCCTTTTTAGAATTTAATCAAGCACAAACAGCAACCATGTTTATGCTACGACATCCAGAGGTGTATAAATGACTTATGTAGTCACAGACAGTTGTATAAAATGCAAGTACACAGATTGTGTAGAAGTGTGTCCAGTGGATTGCTTCAAGGAAGGACCAAACTTCCTGGTTATTGATCCAGTAGAGTGCATTGATTGTGCTGTGTGTGTGCCCGAGTGTCCTGTGGATGCTATTTACCCTGAAGAAAGTTTACCTGAAGAGCAAAAACATTTTCTTGCTATCAACGCAGAACTAGCACAGACTTGGGACTATATTACAGAACAAAAAGATCCACTGCCTGATGCAGATAAATGGGCCGACGTGCCAAACAAACTAGAACATCTTGACAGAGGCTAACCTTTTTGCTATACTAGTTAAAATTGGTTAGGAGTTTGGCTATGACAATGCATCTTGCACGTGGGTTCAGTACACTTAACACCCGCAAACCTCGGCAACAAAAACTTACCCGAGCACAACAAGAAAAACTTGTAGAAGAGCATCGACTGTACAACAAGCGTATGCGCCAAGCAGGCCGTCATAATGAACGTATGTCATATGAGGAGTATGTAGATTATGTCTACGGTAAAAAAACGGGTACAACCAAACAAGAGCATATGGACCCCACGACTATCAAGACTTTCACGCCCGCGGCTCCGCGTTATACACGGCAGACTGTACAGTATGCAAGCCTGGAAACGCAGTCTCGAACGATACCTGCACAGCCTGCCAAAAAAGAATACACGGGCACTTTGGTCAAGGGCATAGCTACAATGCACAAGAGCAATGCTGTGCCTGTGATCAATCAAGAAGAGGCTGAGAGTATCAGTAACATGCGTCGCAACTAATAAATAGTTGCATGCGTGAATATATTGATTTAGTTGAAGCAACTACAAGACCAGCAACACTAGAAACAAATCCGTTGCCCTACAAAACGGATGAACTTAATCCTGTGATGAGCAGGGAAACCATAGACTATCACTATGAACATCTAGCAAAAGGCTATGCCAAACGCTATAATGCAGATGAGGGCAACAAGGATTTTAATCGGGCTGGCAGTTTTCTACACAACATTTTTTTCCCACAACTACAACCACCCGGAGGTGCAAACAAGCCCACTGGTGCTAGCCTACGACTGATTGAAGAAAAGTTCGACGACTCCGACAACTTCAAAGAACTATTCAAAACCGAAGCAATGAAGATCCAAGGTTCAGGCTGGGTATATCTTTCAACTGGTGGCGATATTAAAACTATCAAAAACCATGCAGTACGCACAGATATAGCACTGTTAGTTGATTGGTGGGAGCATGCGTGGGCGTTGGACTATCAGAGCGACAAAGAAAAGTACCTCGATAACATTTGGAAAATTATTAACTGGGACGTTGTGAATAACAGGCTCGGAGAATAATTTATGCCAAGAGAGATTACTCTAACAAATACGCAATTTACTGTAGAAGGGGACATAACAGTAAGCGGAAATGTAACCGCTGGAAATGTAGTTAGCACTTCTGTCGGTTCTTCTCGAATCGCAAACGGCACCAGCAATGTATGGGTGCAATCTGAAAATGGTAATATCACAGTCACACACAACGGTGTAGCCAACGTTGCTGTTTTTTCTGGCACAGGATTGTCGGTTGTAGGAAATATATCAGGCGGCAATGTGCTTGCTGCAAACTATTACTTCTCTAACGGCGCACCCTTTGTTAGCGGTGTGCAAGGTGTGCAAGGTGTGCAGGGACCATCTGCAGGACCTCAAGGCACCACCGGTACACAAGGCGCAACTGGTACGCAAGGTTTATCAGGCAGTCAAGGAACTATAGGTACACAAGGAGCAACTGGAGCAGGTACACAAGGTACTCAAGGTACTGCTGGTGTGCTTGGTGGCGATGGATCTCAAGGAACTACAGGTACACAAGGTGCTACTGGAGCAGGTACACAAGGTACCGCAGGCGAGGATGCTGCACAAGGTACGCAAGGTATTCAAGGTGTACAGGGCAATCAAGGAAATCCTGGAAACACAGGTGGTACAGGCTCACAAGGCACACAAGGTACCACTGGTACGCAAGGTCTATCAGGCAGTCAAGGCACAGACGGTACACAAGGAGCAATCGGAGCAGGCACTCAAGGCACAACAGGCACTCAAGGCACAGACGGTACACAGGGAGCAACCGGAGCAGGTACACAAGGCACAGATGGAGCTGCTGCCGCTCAAGGTATTACAGGTACACAAGGCACTACAGGTGCCCAAGGTACACAAGGAGCAACCGGAGCAGGTACACAAGGCACAGACGGTACACAGGGAGCAACTGGAACAGGTACACAAGGCACAGACGGTACACAGGGAGCAACTGGAACAGGTACACAAGGTACTGCTGGTGTTCTTGGTGGTGATGGATCGCAAGGCACTACAGGTAGCCAAGGTGTTCAAGGCTCAAGTGGTGGTGGTGGCGGATCTGTTGGAAACTTTACATTCAGTCTTTCTAGCGAAATGGACACTGATGATTCTAGTGCAATTACTATTGTACCTGGAGTGACCATGTTAAGTGATTTAACTGTAGATGGCACACTTATTGCACCTAATATTGAAAGCTCGTATTTGACTGTAGATCATACACTTACAGCAGATAGTATTGTAAGCAACGGCGCAGGTGTTCCAACTATTACAAGTTCATCCTCGATTATATTTGCGGCTACTGATAGGGTTAATGTTACAATAAGTCCGTTAAAATTAGCATGGTTTACAACCACTGAAAGAAATGCTCTCACCGCATCAAACGGGGATATGATTTACAATACTACTACAAACAAGTTCCAAGGTTATGCCAATGGAGTTTGGGTGGATCTACACTAGGAGTTTTACGTGAGCGAACAAGAGTATATTGTTAGTTTGCATCGTGGAGTCGATGCAGAAGAATTTAATCAAGAAATGATTGCACTAACTGGCAATGGCATAATACCTAATCGCACAGTAGATGTTGTAAATGCAAGGCCAGGTTCATATCGAAACACACACTATGCTTTAACAAAAGAAGAAGCCAACGCATTACAAAATGATCCAAGAGTATATGGCGTAGAAATAGATCCCGAACTTAGAGATGATATTCGTCCTATGCTCAGTGCATTGCAAGAAGGAAATTTTAATAAAAGCACAAGCGAAAGTGGGCAGTATTATGACTGGGGTAAAATACGTCACAGTTATGTTGCGGATCAATATGCAGGAGGAACAACAACCTCTGCAAATTGGCCTTATGCTTTAGACGGCACAGGTGTTGATGTTGTAATACAAGATAGTGGATTACAGGTTGATCATCCTGAATTTACTGATAAAGACGGAAATAGTCGTGTACAACAAATAGACTGGGCAACGGCAAGTGGGCTACCATTTACCCAAAGTGCTAATTTCTACAGAGATTATGACGGTCACGGAACACACGTCGCAGGCACAGCAGCAGGTAAAACATTTGGATGGGCAAAGAACGCAAGAGTATACTCAGTTAAGGTTAGCGGACTAGAAGGCGCAGGCGATAGTGGAACTGGTATCAGCGCAACCTATTGTTTTGACTGTATTAAACTTTGGCATAGAAATAAACCTGTGGATCCTGTCACAGGAGTAAAACGTCCTACTATTGTTAACATGAGTTGGGGATACCGCGGATACTATCAATTTATTTCAGGAGATACTGTTGTTTATAGAGGAACAAGCCGGACCGGTGTTAGCAGTGCGTTCGTCCGTGATAACTACGGATTACCCAACATATCTTACGGAACCATTGGTGGTTTACCGTATTACTTATACAATGCAAGAGTAGCATCTGTAGATACAGATGTACAAGAACTAATCGATGAAGGTATTCATGTTTGTATTGCTGCCGGTAACGGTTATTATAAAATAGATGTATCAACAGGTAGTGATTATAATAACTATGCAACTGCGCAAACTTACAATTTTTCATTGAGTTCATTTACACCTGGTACTTTTTACTATCACAGAGGTGGTTCACCGTACGACGACGAAGCATTCAAAGTAGGTAATATAAAAGACAGTTATTATTATCTTGGCGGAGAGGTAAAAGCAGACAGTTCAGAATGTGGACCAGGAGTAAACATGTATGCCGCAGGTACAAATATAATTAGTTGTACTTCAAATACTAATAAATTTGTAGATGCTGCATACTTTGCCGATTCAAATTATAAGCAAATGAATATATCTGGTACATCTATGGCATCTCCCCAAGTGTGTGGCTTAGGTGCATTATATTTGCAAGCAAATCCACAACTAACACCTGCACAGTTGAGAGAAATGCTTATAAACGACTGCGTAGAAAATCAACTCAGGGATGATGGTGCCACAAACTATACCTACTTTCAAAGCATAATGGGTGGTCCAAACAGAATATTAAACAGCAGATATGCACAACAAAATGCGTATACAACTAGTTATATAAACGGCAGTAATTTAGGGTTTAATAACTAATAAAAATTCAGTATAGGAGAATAACATGAACTGGATAAAAGAAAGAATCAAAGAACGTACTTCATGGGATGGAGCAGGACTAATTATAATGGGACTTATCGCTATCTTTGCGGCAAACTTTGCCAAGATAGCAGGTTTAGTTGCTGTTGTTTACGGTGCCTGGACCATCTGGAAAAAAGAAGACTAATTTATGACAGACTTGCCCGACCACCTTGGTGGTCATCAGGGAAGAACGCACAACGATCAAGCAACACTGGAATATTTTATCAACACACACGGCATAACCAGCATGCTAGATGTGGGCTGTGGCCCAGGTGGGCAGGTTTTAACCGCACTTGATCTTGGACTAGACGCACAAGGTATCGATGGTGATTACACAGTGGACCGTCCAGGCGATCATTGGTGTATCCATGATTACACTGTAGGCCCAAGCCCATTACAGGAAACATTTGACCTTGTGTGGAGTTGTGAATTTGTGGAGCATGTGTACGAAGAGTACATGCCCAACTACCTTGCAGATTTTACTCGTGGTACATGGATATGCATGACCTATGCTCCTCCTGGCTTTCCAGGGCATCATCATGTAAACTGCCAACCAGAGTCATATTGGATCAATCGTTTACAAAGTCTTGGATATGACTTTGACGTAAATGCAACACAAGAGGTGCGTAAAATTAGTAGCCAACGCAAAAAGTTTGTAAAGAAACGAGGTTTGGTGTTTAAGAAGTCCCGATAAATACGCTTAGAGGACTTTTTCATGGCAAGACAAATTATCAACATTGGCACTGGACCTAATAGCGGCACTGGTGACAACCTCCGCAGTGCATTCGATAAAACCAACGACAACTTTGCAGAAATATACACTGCTGGCCCTGTAAGTTCTAACATTCAAATCTCTGGACAAACTGTAAGTTCTACAAATACCAATGGAAACATTGTGCTTAGTCCCAATGGCACTGGATCCATTGTAATCAGCAATGACTTGTTACCAGATGCCAACAATACTCGCACAATAGGCAACACAAGTTCTCGCATCAAAGGATTATATGTTGGCGATACTGGTTTAGATGTTAGTGGCGATGCTAATATCAGTGGTGGTATAAACAGCAGTGGTCCAGTAAAAGTTCCTCGCTATGCAGACTCAACTGCCCGTGATGCAGCTATTACAAGTCCATCCATTGGTATGATAGTTGTCACAAACAACGTGTTTCAAGGATATAATGGTTCTACTTGGGTTAACCTGAGCTAACCAGTCTTGTGGTAAATACACTTAAATAGAGGTAGATCATGGCACAACAAACCATTAACGTAGGTGCAACTGCGAATGACGGAACCGGCGACGGACTAAGAAACGCCTACATCAAGTGCAACGATAATTTTGACGAATTGTACAGTAGATATCAAGGCACCGTTCCTGCTAGCAACATTGGCACCGCTGGTGACGCAAAAGGCATGGTTGCTTTTGACTATCAGCATATTTACGTTTGTTTTCAAGACTATGATGGATCTAGCATTATATGGGCTAGAGCCGCAGTAAGTACAAGTTGGTAATCAAATGGCACAACCGCAGTGGGTTACAGCAGCAGGCAGTTTAGGCAGTGTTGCTGAAAATATTTTTGTAAACATTCCTGTAATTGCCACTGACAGTGATGGCGGCACAGTAAAATATATTTTAATCGCTGGCACTCTTCCTGAAGGAGTTCAAATCAAACTAAATGGTACCATCGAAGGTGTGCCTACTCCTTTTGTTAGGGTACGTGGAGTTCCCACTGAAGTAAGCGAAGATGTAACCAGTACTTTTGCAATTCGTGCGTATGTTGAAGAAAATGGAACAACACGCATCAATGATCGTACATTTAGCATAACGGTTACCGGGCAAGACGTTCCAATTTTTACAACACCTGCTGGTAGCCTTGGGACATTTTACGATGGTGATCAGGTAGACATTGATATTGAGTTCAGCGATCAAGATCCTGATGATACTGTTGTAGTAAGCCTTGAAAATGGCGCACTACCACCTGGACTGAGTATCAGCACCAGTGGAAAAATTTCAGGATATATAGTTCCTGCAGCACCGTTACCTGATACTGCGATTGCTGGTTTTGATCGCGACGGCACTGAGTTTGCTGAATTTCCTTTTGATTTTACAACCAGAAGTATAAGTTTAACCTACGAATTCACTTTAAGCATATCAGATGGCAAAGAACAAAATTTAAGAACCTTTAGTATGTATGTTGTAAGCAAGGATAGTTTAACGGCAGACACCCTTGATTTTACCGGTGATACGCTCTTGATAACTGCTGACGTGCTTCCTGATCGGACTCCGATCGTAACAAACTATCCTGCAGCAACAACAACCACAGCGGCTGGTTTTATAGGAACATTCAGACATGATAACTTCTTTGCCTACCAAATTCAAGGTTTAGATTTAGACGGAGATCCTTTTGAATTTGAGATTGTCTCAGGTGACAGTGCTGACTTGCCGCCGGGCATTACATTTGATCGCACAAATGGCTGGCTGACCGGATATTTTCCTGATGCAGGTGCAACTGAAACCACGTACAGTTTTTCAATAACAATTTACAAAGAAGAAAATCCTTTAATTGTTAGCGTACCTTATGCTTACAGTATTACAGTAATTGGCGACATCGAAAACGCAGTTACTTGGTTAAATGGAACACTGCTTTCAGATGTGACACCCGATACATACAGCCTTGGTAGTATTCGTAACGGAGCATTGAGTTTACTAGCAATTGAAGCAACAACTCCTGGCGATCGAACACTCCTATTTAAATTAAAAGAAGGTGTCTACAATCGTTTACCTCAAGGCTTAAGTTTGTTACCTAGCGGTGAAATCAGTGGACGAGTTAGTTTTAATGGTTTTGCACTAGACGGCGGTACTACCACTTTTGACGAGACCAGGGCAACCAGATTAACCGTTGATCCTACAACTTTTGATAGTAGTTTTACGTTTACAGTAAATGCATACAGTGCAGACGGGCTAATCAGCGTTTTTAGAACATTCCGAATTACTGTTGACAGATATTACAATGCACCATACGAAAGTTTGTATATTGAATGCATGCCAAGCCAAGAAGATAAAGATTTAATTAATCAACTTTTACTTAATAGTGATATCTTTTTACCAAGCATATTATACAGACCTGATGATCCTTGGTTTGGGTTAAGCACTAAAGTGCAATATGTACATGCATATGGTACCAGCGCAGCAACACTAGAATCATATGTAGATGCATTATCACTTAATCATTTTAGGAAACAACTGGTTCTGGGTCCAATTAAAACAGCACAGGCATTGGATAGTAACGACAATATACTATACGAAGTGGTTTACAGTGAAATTGTAGATACCGGTGTTAACAAAAAAGGGCAAAGCCCTGCGCAGAGTGTAAAAGTGTCTTATCCGTTTACAGATCCAAACGACGGAAGCACACTTGTAACCAGCGTTTATCCTAACAGTTTGATAAACATGCGTGATCAAGTAATTGACACGGTTGGTCAAACCTCCACCGAACTTCCGTTATGGATGCAAACAAAACAAGCAGATGGGCGTGTTCTTGGATTTACAAAAGCCTGGGTGATTGCCTATACAAATCCAGGCGAAAGTTCTCGACTAGCATATAATATTCGTGGCACATTTGGTGAACAACTAAACAAAGTTGATTTTATTGCTGATCGGTACATCTTGGATAGATTGCTCACTAAGAATTGGGTGCCATTTGATGATAGCACAGAAAGTGGCGACTGGGTAACACAAAAGCAAACAACCTTCAATTACGATCAGGATACCAATCCAACCGCTAGTGGTAACCGAACCACATTTGATCAAGCAAGCATACGATTCATACATCCAGTAGATACTTACGAGTACACTGACGAGTACAATAAATATCTCTTGTATCCCAAGACCAATATTTTACAATAATGCTTTGGAAAGATTTTTATAAAACGCCGTACGAAGAAGTGCATGATCTATGTGAAGAAAAATTTTCTACTCACAGGCATTGTTACAGGTATCATAGCAACAAAAAAATCAATATCCCTGCTGTTGAGGCAAAAGACGAACAACATTTTAGCGACAACTATGAATGCTTGCCAAAAAATGAGTCAACTATAATTGCCAAATACAGGTATCCAGTTGGACATCCATTTTTAAAAGAGATTGCTGATTATTTAAAATTTGAATATGTTTATGTTGGACTAAATGTACAGGGTCCTGGTATGCTTACACCGCGACATTTTGATCGCAACAGATGTTTTGCAAATTATATCGGCAAAGAGAAACTTGAAACTGCGCAAACGGATGATATAAAGAAAGTGATATACTTTCCTGAAGATCAAAAACCTGGACAAATGTTTCAGATCGGCGACGATTTCCTAAAGTGGCAAGCAGGCGACATGTTTGAATGGGAATGGTGGGCTCCGCATGCTGCGGCAAATTGCGGCTTACATGCTCGGAGTTCATTGACAATTATAGGAATTAGATAATACTATAATGCTTGCATAAATAACAGCAACAAGCAGGAAGAGATAGATGGCAAGTAACATCAACCCAAACAATATTGATACCACGTATCCTATTGCCGGTCAAGATAATGACAGTCAAGGATTTCGTGATAACTTTACAAATATTAAGACAAACTTTGAATATGCAGAAAGTGAAATCGACGATCTGCAGGCCAAAGTTCTTTTAAAGAGTGCATTAACAGGTACTACTCTTGATAATGACATGAACGGTGCTGTTATTGACAATGCAAAGTTACAAAGTGTACGTTATACCAAAGTGGATAGTGCAAGCACAAGCGGTACTATTGCTATTGATTTTGCAGATGGAAACTATCATAACGTTGGCACACTAACAGGAAACGGAACACTTTCATTTACGGGCATTCCAGCAACGGGTAACTACGCCGAATGGATTGTTGAATTTAACCCAAGTGCTAGCACCTATACACTTGCAATGCCAAGTGCAGTAAGTGTAGGTAACGCTGTTATCCAAGGTAACCAAGCAAACAATGTTTGTACTTTCAATCAAGCAGGTGTAAACAAGTTCAAGTTTTCTACACGCGATGGCGGTACAACTATTGCTGTTGAAGATATGCTACGCAACAATGATCCTATTTACTTGCCAGGGTCAGAAGATTTAGCAGACGGCGGAGCTGCTAGTTTAGCAAAAACAACCAGTTACTTCAGCACAGGCAGTGCCGAAACAAGCACCCTAGCGGCAGGTGTCGAAGGACAAGTTAAAGTATTAGCAATGTATGCAGATGGGGGCGATATGGTCACAACTGTAACCAATGCAGGATGGAAATCATCAGGCACTGGAACAATCACATTTGACACTCTAGGTGATAGTTGTACCTTAATGTATATTAACAGCAAGTGGTTCTGCATAGGAAACAACGGCGCTGCATTTGCTTAATCAAAACCGTTGACATAAAGACTCCTATGCATTATTATATAAGATGGATAGGAGTTTTTTTATGGTTGATAGAAAAACAGATAGATATACGTTTACACAACAACAATGGGATCGTGTTGTAGGCTACGGCAAGGTTCCCGACGAGTACCGTAGGAAGGATGAAGATGGAACATCCACTGATAAAAGACATCAGCGATTTAACCGAAACACAACTCACTGACAAGATCAATGAACTGAATAAAAAGTACATGATTGCGCAACGTTCAGGCAACGCTCATCTGTGTAATCAAATACTAATGGCATTAGAAACATACCGCAACAAGAGGCAAGAGATCTATAATCGTGCTCGAGACACAGGACACGAAGACAAGATTGACATATCATGAGCAACGTTAGGCTAGACTGGAACTTTTCGTTCCTAGCAGGCTATCATGCCGATGCACAAAATCAATACTGCGCCAACGAGTATCACGTTAATTTAAACATGATAACCGTAAGCACCAATGGTTGGGACCATGACACAGCATTTGAACGCATAAAGTATTACAGTACCTATGTGTTAAGCAGTTGTGTATTTGTGGATGAACAGCAAACTGAAGCAATCGAAAAATATATCAATGCTGGTATACGAGTTGTAGCACTTCCGCAAGTTCCAGTGGATCAAATCATTGGCATGATGATACATTACAAGTTCAACGCAATGTCGGAAGACCGTGTAAACATCATGGGCACGGCAATTAGCAGTAGAGTTGGTAATGGAATCGTCTACCTACACGACGAAGAAGAAAATGCTGGTCCGTTTCAAGATGATGATTGGTGGGACGATCCTGAGCCAACTTATGGAAGAAAAACCAATGGCAGTGTTGTAGATTTTTCAAAAAAAAGCACATGGGCAAATCTAAACTTGCTTTGGAATGAGCAACCTGCTATTATTGAAATTGACAGTGACGAACCTAGTGGCAACATAGTAACATTTCCTACTGATGATAAAGAATAAATTTGGCGAACAAATATACAATAAAAAAGATATCATGCATGTTTTAATGCAAGGATATGATTTACCACCAATGATAGTTGCCAATGACGTACATGTTGACTCTACAATGTTAGACACAACTGCTCCGCAATTTTTTATGGAAAGCGACCAAAGGTATACGGTAGAACAGTTTGATCAAATAAATCAATCACGATGGTTTATGCCAGAAGAATATATAAATTTGGATATAGCAGAATATCTTTTAAACTTGTGCAAAACAGATGCCGAACTGCAACGTGTAGGACAAGAACTACTGTTATACAACGAGCGTAACCTGTTTGATCTATTGCGTTATCTCAAATATCTTGTTGATACCATGGAACAAAATGGTATAATTTGGGGTGTAGGAAGAGGCAGTAGTGTTGCAAGTTATGTGCTGTACTTATTAGGCGTACATAAAATTGACAGTATATACTATGATTTAGACCCCGAAGAATTTCTACGTTAAATAGTTTGCAACACAGGAGAATATAATGTCTAAAAAAGTTTATAGAACTGCCCAAGGAAAAACAGTTGACATGGGTTCAATTCTATTACGCAATGAAGAAATTCGTGCAGTTGGTAACATGGGTGTAAATGCACGTGGCGATCAAATTGATAGAAATAATAACCCTATCGAAAGCCGGAACAGCAAGGTAAATCGGTCTTACAACAGGCAAGCAACCAACGTTAGTGATGGACCTGTGGTCGATCCATCTAAGGTTCTCGAAGAGGATCCAATGGGACCAATGGACGAGCCGATTGAACAACAGGCTGACAACAAAGATGATGGATTTAGTTTAACTTGAGGTAAAACATGCAATTAGACGCAGGCGGATCACAAAAATATCTACGTCCTTTAGAAGGATTCAAACGCATTAGGGCACTGCACGACGAGGTGCTGGTAACTGACATGAACTTTGAAGCAGGCATGACTGCTGGTGGTATCTTCATTCTTGGCGATGACGGTAAGCAACGTGGGCTACGAGCACGTTGGGCACTGGTATACGAAGTTGGACCTGACCAAAAAGATGTAAAGAAAGGACAGTGGATCCTTGTAGAACACGGACGTTGGACACGTGGTATCAAGTTTCGCAATCAAGATGGTGAAGAACAAACACTGCGTAAAATTGATCCAGAATGCATGTTGCTGGTCAGCGATGAAGATCCACGAGCTAGTATTCAAGCATTCAACCCAGATGAACTGGATACAGGACCTGGCGTACGTCACCGTCCTGAAGACTTTGGAGCAGGAAGGTAATGCCAGAAGCAGTTCAAGTAGTGCTTACAGTGCTTACAGTTTTCAATGCTGTACAGTATATGCAACAAGAAGATGTAAACGTTTACATCAACGGAAATCAGGTAGCAGAAACAACCCCTGCACAAATTATTCAAAAAGGCGAACAACGTAGGCAAGAAATTCTTCTTGCTGCACAGGAACACAAACAACGCATCTTATCACAAACTACACTAAGGTAGTATATGAATCGCAACGAAGAACTTCTTATAATTCTCATGGAGGAATGTGCCGAAGTTCAACAAGAAGCAAGCAAACTTATCCGCTTTGGTAGTGAAACCTGGGCGGATGTGTTAAACTTTGAAAAAGAAATAGGCGACTTAATGTGTATGGTTGCTCTGTGTCGAGAAGCAGGGCTTATTGACGAAGACGCTGTAATGCAAGCCGCTGAAGCTAAACATGAAAAACTTAAAAAATGGAGTAATCTAATAGATGACTAATCCCTTCAAAGACATCGACACATTTCACACAGCGTGTGATCAAGAACCTGGCGTGGACAACTATGCAATGTATCTTGGTCTTATTGCAGAAGAATACAAAGAACTTGGCGAAGCAGTTGCTAAATTAGATGAAGTAGAACAACTGGATGCACTAATTGATATTTTAGTTGTAACCATGGGTGCTATTAGAGCAGGCGGCTTTGACGGAGAAGGTGCTTGGAAGGAAGTAATGGACACAAACTTTGCTAAAATTGATCCAGACACTGGCAAGGTGCGTAAACGTGAAGATGGCAAGGTGCTGAAGCCAGAAGGATGGAAGGCTCCTGAACTTGCTCAATTTGTGGGTAAAGCATGAAAGAACTTTGGACTGAAAAGTATAGGCCACGCACAGTAGCAGACTATGTTTTTCGTGATGAAGAACAGCGAGCACAGGTACAATCTTGGATCGACAGTGATAGTATTCCGCATTTGTTATTTTCAGGTGCTCCGGGTGTGGGCAAAACAACACTAGCCAAGATCCTAATCAATGAACTTGAAATTGATGACTATGATGTGCTAGAGATTAATGCTAGTCGGGAGAATTCCATTGATACTATTCGTGATAAAATCACTGGTTTTGTACAAACCATGCCTTTTGGTAAGTTTAAAGTGGTCCTACTTGATGAGGCCGATTACATATCACCAAATGGGCAAGCGGCACTTCGAGGCGTAATGGAGACATATCATGC